>Ga0208735_100020_pt1 | contig 137959 bp, 143 predicted proteins | sample Subbio12Aug_8Aab_FD_184829 | JGI IMG/M metagenome (GOLD analysis project Ga0208735, IMG submission 184829) | Serpentinite rock and fluid subsurface biosphere microbial communities from McLaughlin Reserve, California, USA - CR12Aug_8Aab (SPAdes) | ecosystem: Environmental > Terrestrial > Deep... | reverse complement strand
CGGTTAGAGGCTTGAGGAGATCTAGGATCTGGGTGAGCTGCAAGATAATGGCCTACAATTTCAAGTCGTTCTTCGGTTACTGCAGGGGGAAAGCAAAGAAGGGAGAAGTTTTTGTTTTTTTATCTCGCGTTTTCAAACCCTATTTTGCTTCAATTCCGGGAGCCAACCTAAAATTTCTTTGCTGCTAATAAAAACTCTCTTAATTAATCAGGGTTTGTGGGGTTGAATCATACATTAATCCTGCGCTCCCGACTACGGGTAGCGGCAGCACGACTTGCAGAACGGCTACCAGGATAAGTTCGAATGCGGCAAACAAAACAGCCATGGTAGTGAGCGCAAGCAGGTGACCCGCATAGAACGTCCGGCGGGAGACGTTTAAACTCTGCATGAAGCAAAATCCTTCCTTGAAACAAAAGAAACCCACCACCGCCGCGATAAAATGGGCGGGAATCGCCGGAGACAGCGGGCCACCAGCCTCACCTTCTAAATTACTAAGAGCGAAGAACCTTAACGCTGTCATGATCGCCACCGCAAATAGCCCGCCAATGCCAATCTTGTGCCAGCAGTAGCGCATCTGAAAGTTAAACACACCTGATATTCTGTTCACGCCAAAGACCTCCAGAATTCTACTTGATCTAATAATTTGCTTCTCTGTATATAATGCTTTCTTTTAATCGGGTAGGTGATCAGCATTTTTTCCAGTTCGGTAATCAGCTTCAGAAGTTGCAAATGATGACTGATAAATTCAAAGGTCGATGTTGCTCCATTTTCTTCTTCGGTTCGCCCCCTGACCTTAAGCCCCTTTGGATAGCAAGGAGTGATGCAAAGTTCAATGCCTAGCTCTAAGGGCAGCAACACGGCTGTGGACTTTAAATCCAAATGAGTGCGCAGCAGTTCTCTGAGGAACCAGTCTAGTTCATCCGTCCGTAAAAATACGCGCAGGTCGGCCGCATACCCAGGAACCGCAACTGATATTTGTGCGTTCAGCCAGTTTCCATCCCAATAATCATTTTGTTTCGGATAACTGCGCTCCACAATATCTATAGTAAGATGAGAGGCACGATCCTCACTCTGGAGGGAGAATCCCATAAATGACCGCCTCCTATCGAAGCTTTAATCCTCGCCTTTGGGACCCATTCACCTCTGCATTCCCTGACTGTTCGTTAAACTGATAAATAGTTTTTGAAGGCTTACCCGGCCGAACTCCAGGCCTAGCTCATTTCCGGCTTGCTCGGCAGTCGGTGCCAGCCGTTCGAATACTATGGCCGATTTATGTCGGCCCAAAGTTTCTGCGCCAGAGCAGGGTCGCCCTGCCAGGTAGGCATCCACCTTTTCCGCTTCTCCCGATACGGTGTATCTCTGTTCCAGGAGATCTTCCACCGACTGATGAAGAACAATACGGCCTTCGTCAATGATAATAGCCTCTTCTAGTATACTGGCTACCTCTTCGATCAGGTGAGTGGATATGACAATGGTCTTGGGGCTGCGGCTGTAGCAGGCAATCAACTCTTTGTAGAGCAGCTCGCGGTGATTGGCATCCAGACCGAGCACCGGCTCGTCGAAGATCAGCACTGGCGCACCTGAGGCCAGTGCCATAATGGCTTTGAAGATGGAGGCGTAGCCGGTGGAAAGCCCTCCCGGGGTTTTCTCAAGGTTAAGCGCGAACTGTTTGGCCAAAGATTCGGCGTAAGGCAGATCTGTCTGCGGATAAAATTCTTTACACCAGCGGAGCAGGTTTTTGAGACGATAATCTGCGGGATAATAATTTTTATCTGTTACGTGGAAGACTTGGCTTAAAATCGTATCGTTTGCCATGATATTTTGCCCGGCGATGGATATTTCTCCGCTGTTGGGGAAGATTTTGCGGGTGATCAGGTTAAGCAGAGTAGTTTTGCCCGCGCCGTTCCGGCCAAGCAGCCCGTGAATTTTATTGGGCGCGATAGTGAGGCTGACGTTATCCACCGCCCGAATAGCTCCATACCTTTTGTTCAGATTTTTAACGACTATGGTCATCATAGCCACTTGCTCCCCTCTCAAGCATGGTGATAATTTCTGGGACAGGCATCTGCAGCGCGGCTGCTTCATCCAACAAGGGCAAGACAAAACTTTGATAGAAGCCCTTACGCCGTTTTCGCCGGATTTTTCTCTTTGCCCCAGGGGCAACAAACATGCCCAAACCGCGTTTCTTGTAGAGGATGCCTTCGGCAACTAACTGGCCGACGGCTTTGTTGGCTGTGGCCGGGTTGATACGTAGCGTTACCGCCATTTCCGTGGTGGATACGATCTGGCTCTCTTCGCCGAAGACACCTCTTAGCACTTCTTCTTCTATGGATTCAGCAAGCTGCCGGTAAATCGGCTTATCACCGGTGAAGTTAAGGAACAGGCTAAAGACCCCCTTTTTGAGTGACAAACCCTGCACTGTGGCAATATTTTTCTAAATGTCATCAGTACCACTTGATTTCATCAGACGCAAGACTATACTATAATGTAAAACAGTTAATTAGTGATGTAACTAACTATATAACCTCTCAAGTTATTTAGTCAAGTCCATATTAGTGTGAGCCATTTGCTCTGCAAACATTTTTCATCAGTTCAGAGAAAGACACAGCCCTATACTTCGCTTGATCATGCTTAAATAAGCCTTGCGGCTATGTATACCGATTTATTGGGAGTTTGCGCTAAAAAAGGGCGCACTTGTCCCTTGGTGCGTCCATCCGTTTTTAACTTATTTGCCGTTCTTATACCCCGTTTCTCCGTTTCATCCGCAGCCATGTTTTGGCAAGGAAAACTTTTTACCTAAAACAACTATCGCCAACGCTGCCATAGTATAGGAGATTATTTGTGAATAATACAAATAATCTCCTATGTTTTCGATATGTGATATATATATCTTGCTTGGCATTCCCAAGAAATACATTAAGGCTCCTACGGGGATGTCAATTATAAGCCCTGATATAAAGTAGACAGGTACGAATAAAAATACTTGTTTTGCTTTTACCCTGCATAACGAGTCTGCAATATTTCTGAAAGTCCATGCCCGATAAATCTTCTGTTGCTCAGTATTTTTACCACTCAAATAACCAACTATCAGCACTCCTAAAGCCGCCCCTAAGAACAGGGGTGTTAAAAAAACGAGGAAGGACAAAAGCATTGTTGACAATAAAACTGCAAGTCCATAATCCCTTGCCACACGGTAAAAGAGCTGAAATAAGGCTAAACCTGCTAATGCAAATAATGCCCAAAACAACCCATATACCACATACAGCAAATAACGTAGCGTCGAGAATAAGCCTAATTTCATACATATCACCACCTATGCATAATTTGGAACATGCCGGAGGCCGACTACTGTCCTCCGGCATGTTTTTGTGCGTAACTTAACTTAGCCCCGCAACCAATGGCCAGGAATGAAAAATCCATGTATTGTCGCCGGGCAATTGCGTAGCCCACAAAATAAATAAATCAAATCCAGGATCAGTTTGGCTACACCAAGGCGAGGCACATAGACCAGACATCCAGTGATCAATCTCACGTGCAACGCTACCACCCCCTATTACAACTAAACCGCCTAAAATTACTCTCGCAGCAATTAAAACAGCCGGGATCAGCCATATAACATTTACTTCTGCAAGCAACATTATCTGTCCGTTCATCATTACCACGGAAAAATCTTTAAGGGGAACAGCTTCGAAACCATCTTCAGTTGGCAATAAAATGGCGTCGACTTGTCTCTCAACGGCCACTTTTTGCCCGTCGGCCGAAAGGGCGTAAGCAGGAATCTCAAAGGGAATGTCAGCGTAGCCATCCTCGGTTTCGTACTTCAACACCGGCTGGCCGTCAATCACCCGGACTTCCGCGTCAAGATACTGAATTTACTGGGCGCTTTGCCTTCCCCGGCCTCGCTCTTCCCCTCTGCCCCTGCCATTCCCTTGCCCGGCGGCAACCGGAGTCACAAAGGCAGACATCAACAGAACCACCGTCAGCAACATCGACACGAATCTTCTTCTTCACTAACTTCAACTCATCTAAATTATTTTCCGGCAGCCACCCAACGCAATCTTTCCTTGTACTGCGATTGGAAAAAGTTGCCTTATCGTGAAGAATATATCATAGCCACCCGCATGTCAATCCAAATCTTGTTAATTTTGAACAATTTTACAATTCAAGAAAAGATGTGCAAGCATAAAGCTGTGGATTACAAAAGGGTACTGAAAATACAGCACTGCAACCCTCTCTTGTGCCTAAGTCAGTTTATGCTTTGAACTCCGTGGGTTGATTTGGTCTATTTCGCTTAATGCCAGTTCTGTGTGAAGCGGGTGTGCAACGCGCTTTGTTTACTCGACCTTGGTTTTACTGCCATGATGATTATGTTTGTATAATCTATTCTGACAACCTTTACATTTCCTAACGGTTAATAAAAAATACCATTATGTTAAATGCGCGTCCATTGCTTTAGTAGCATCAAATCACTACAATAAAAACAGGATCAAAAAATGTTACGAAAAAAGAAATAAGGAGGGCACATAGATGATACAGAATATCGGTGAAGTTATAGTAAAAAAGCGCAAAGCAAAATCATGGACACAAGAACATCTCGCAAATGCAGTAGGTGTTTCTACGCCGGCAGTGAGCAAATGGGAAACGGGCACAACCTACCCTGACATCACATTGCTTGCCCCTATTGCACGCGCTCTAAATACCTCGATAGATGAGTTGTTCTCCTATCAGAATGAGCTTTCCTCTGATGAGGTTAGCGAATTGATAAAAGAGGCGGTCAATACTTACGAATCCAAAGGGTTTGACGCAGGATGGGTTTTATGCCAAAAACTAATGCAGGAATATCCAAACAGTATCCCCTTAAAATTTCAACTTGGCGGTTTGTTCCAAAATTTTTTACTTCTGAAACCAGAACTCGACAATGAGGATATGCTTGCTTATTATCGAAGCGCTGCCAATATCGAAGAAGAAGTATTGTCCAGTGGACATCCGAAATATACTTTCCTTGCGACTATTGCTTTGGCAGGATATTATGTTATATTAAACAAACTTGAGAGGGCAGAGGAACTGTTGGATGGTCTGCCCAAGATAGAGATAGACACGGATTTGCTTTACCCTTCAATTTATGCGCTGCGTGGGAAGCATGACGAGGCAATAAAATTAACTCAAGAAAATATCAGGCGTTATATACCCTTAATCAGTCTACAATTAGAGCTCTTATGTTCGGATGCGCGTGAACATGGAGAGTTCACCAAAGCCTATACCCTCGCAAAAATCAACTTTGATATGGCAAAGTTATTTGGCATATGCGAAGAAACCGTTTATTCATCTATGATTAAAGCCCTTGCTTCTCAAGGTGATATGCAAAACGCGCTCAATTATTTTGAAGCATACACGCAAAAAATTCTCGAATTAAACTATGATTATTCTAACAACCCTGTTTTTGACAGGTTGCCTGAACAGCCAAGCATTGCCTCCTATCTCAAGAAAGTTCTTGCAGAAAGTGTGCTTCTAGATGAAGAATATGCTCCATTAAAAAGTGAAATCCGTTACCAGCAGGCCATCAGCAAGCTGCGCAAAATTGTTGGGTCAAAAACCAGTATTTGACAGGTTCCTTTGACAAAGAGGCATCTGCGCCGAATTAATTGACTTTTATTCCATACGAGCCGTCAATGCAATGTCCCGCTCACACCACACCGTCGGGGATGTGTGAACGGTCAATAAAAATGCACCAATTTCGGCCATTTAAAGTGTAGCACTTGTCCACGCTTTTTACTGGAAATTACTTGCCTATCTTTTGAGGATTCTTTCCCGGTGTTTTAGCCGGCAGCTGTCACCACCTAGGTCAAATATCTCACATTTATACATCAGTCGGTCCAACATAGCTGCGGTAATAACAGGGTCACCTATAAATTCTCACCATTCAATCAGTCCTTTGTTCGATGTGAGAATGATAGATGTTTGCTGATAAAGTTGGTTAACGACCATGAAAAGAAGGTTGGCCTCGCTGCGGTTCACCGGCTGAAAGCCTATTTCATCAATGATTACCAGATCTGCCTGATAAAGCTTCTGGGTTTTTTTTCGTCTCTTTGGAGATATCTCCTAGGTTTTGAGGGCGTGGATCAACTGATCCATGTAGATAAAGATCGTTTTGTAACCCTGATTAACGGCGGCAATGCCCAGAGAAACCGCAAGATGGGTCTTGGACGTCTCGGCCGCAAAAGCCGGTTATCATGTGGCGTTTGTCACGCTGGAGTGTCTTATCCGTCTCCTTAAGGTAGCAGATATCTCCGCCGCCAGCAAGCGTCGTCTGACCACCATAAATCGCGCCTCTCTCGAAATCCTGGACGAAATCGGCTTTATGCCGGTCTCTAAAGCAGCGGGTAACCTCTTATTCTCTTTCGTCTGTTATGAAAACAAATCTCTCGTATTGACCTCTAACAAAGGCTTTGATGACTGGCCGACTTCCTGGGTAACACTGTTATCGCTACGGCAATCCTTGACAGGCTAATTTTTAAATGCGAAATCTTCAACCTCACAGGAAACGGTTACCACGTTAAGCATAGCCAACGTATCCTTTAAGCAATACTTTACTGCCGGGGTGTTCAATTTATCTGGCCGTTTTTGGTTCAAAATACTTGACCGCTTACACTGTGCATAGCTTCGCCACCCGATAATCACGGCGATGGACTTTGATAAATTCAAACCGCTTTATTTCTGGTTTTTCGCAAAGTAAGCCACCGCCTTTTTTAGGATTTCATTTTTCTCCCGCAATTCCCGGTTATCTCTTTCAAGCTTTCTTAGCTTTTCGTCTTCGGTACTCATCTTGCCACTGCCCGGGAAGGGCAGAGAGGGTCTTTCCCGATATCTTTTGATCCACCCATGCATAGTGTTCTCATTGACGCCAAGTTCTGCCGCCACCCTAGCAACCGGCTCTCCAGTCCTCTCAATCCGCCGAATGGCTTCCAATTTAAACTCCGCACTGTATTTGCTTTGCCATTTTCCTCTTCCCCTTTCTGATTTACAGTGCACCACGAGTTCGCACTGTCCATCAAACGGGGTACGGGGCAGTCATATTGGCTAGAGCAGCGTTTTTCCCTTTTTTGTGCGCACAACAAAAGCCCACCTCGTAGCAGGTGGGCATGCCGCGCATAGATCTACTTCCCCTTACCCACCCTCACTAGAGTGCCAGGTCAGCACATGGTAGTTACAGTCACGTTTACGGTGCTCATGTAACAGTACAGGGCGTAACAATACAAGCAGGAGTCGCGCCTGCAGGTGCTGCCCACGCACCGGACTACAATCAGCATTACGGCTGCCATTTGTGCTCGCCCCTTGCGACCCCTAGCTACCAACTTGTCTATTCCGCTAGGTCTGTGTTCCAATTGATGCACTGTATTTTCGTGTCGAGTTCGCGATAGGCCTGCGCGATGCCGTCCATCTCTTTTTGTAGTTCACGCACATTTACCGTGGCGAAGAACTTTAGCTCAGACTTACTGTACCGGTCAAGCTTAATGGCGGTTGCCTGAACGAGAGACTCCAGCACGCTCCGCTTCAGTCCTAAGACATCTCGTTCCGCTAGTGCATCACTAAGCGTCTTTTGGTCGTCGACTAGGCAGCGTGAATTTGTGCGATTTATCCGCTGGATGAGGTAGGTGAGCTGCAAAAGGACATCGTTCAGCTCTTGCAGGAGAAGAGCCGGATCCTCAAGCGCACTCTCGCCTTCCTGAACCTTAGCGCTTCGCACTAGACGCTCTCGAAGACCCTCCAGCCTGCGCTGGTGGTCTGCGCGCAAAATCAAGGCTTCAGCCAGCTTCACAATGATCGCCTCCACATTTGTCGGTAAGACAGGAATTTGCTTTCTCATTAGTCATACAATATCATAGAAACCGGAGCTAGACAATTCTTTTTCTATATGATGCAGAGCCATTTGCTCTGCAAACATTTTTCATCAGTTCAGAGAAAGACACAGCCCTATACTTCGCTTGATCATGCTTAAATAAGCCTACTTGCGGCTATGTATACCGATTTATTGGGAGCATGCGCTAAAAAAGGGCACACTTATCCCCTGGTGCGTCCATCCGTTTTTAACTTAGTTGCCGATTTTATATTTATTTTTAGACTGCCGCAACAAGGCTTCTCAGATTTATTCCTTGCTTTTCACAGATTCGGCCGACAGCCATCGCAAGCATTACCATCAACGCCAGAGCACAACGCAATTCCGTCTTCTGCTTGCCTCGGATGAAATGTTTCTCAAATCCATAGCCTTCATCAAGACGGCTGTTCACTCTTTCGACCGCCGTACGCTTACGGTAATACGTTGCTGATTTGCAACTGGAGCGTACCAAGGGAGTGAAAATATGCCGATCTTCCTCCAAGGGAATACCTACACCTCCAATGGCGCGGCAGCCGTCCATTCCTTTGCACTCCAGACCATAATGCTAGGCCGGACAGCGGTTAAACCAACTTAAAAAAACAACGTACTATTTCACTAACAGGTGGCGACGCTCCACCCGTTGTCTAATACCATGCGAACAACACCTTCCTTGAGCTCGTCGTTATCGCTCTTCTCCCTGCACCATTTATCTCGTCCCACACAAGAGTATTTATCTCACGCTTGTGTGGCCAGCAACTCGGGTATGGGTCAGCGTATACTACATTTTTCCGGCAAAGTTGCTCCTATAATTTTTCTCAATATATCATTGCCAAAATAGTTGATTATTTCAATGTCCCTAGTTGGTTTTGTAGATTTCTTCTCCCCAAGCCAGCCTAATGAGGGTAGCTTGTTAAATTCCAAGACGTTCTGTTGCAGTACATACTCAACGTCTAAAAGCAACGACTCATCCGCTTGGCTAAGTTTAGCAATACCAAAGTAGCTATTCTTCATGATATGTTCGCCGGTTTCTGCATAATTTTTATCTATAAAGTCACCAGGTTTATTTGAGAAATACTCTTCATAGGAATCTTTTTTGAAATATTTATAAACATCTTCGTTATAGAGATCAACGGATTTAGGAAGATAGTAGCCGGAACTTGGATTCATGTATGCTGATATATGTTCGCCGAACCGATTGCCGACCTCTTTGGACTGCCCGACATAATAAACCTGGTACCCAGCTTTGGAAGGATAGACAAATAGATATACTCCAGGGCCAAAGCATGGATAGGAAAAGCCGTCTTTCCCTTTGAAACGGTCAAGCGGTAAATACATTAAGGCAGGAAACAAAGACCAATCCAACGTAACGGTTAGCATCATGGACACCTTCTTTCTAATTTTTTGGAGTTAACATCCACACCTTAACGCGATCTTGTACAGATTTATTGATAACGAAGGAAAATAATGGATCTCTGTCGGGGTCTATAGCTAAAAACTCTTCCATAGCCTCGACAAAATAAAGTTGCGGGTAGTAGATGCTGCCAGGATCGTCTGGGTCCGATCTCATACCAACCTCTATATGTAAATAAAGCAACCTCTTGTTGGGCAAAAGCTCAAAAAGCCACGGTTCATAGAAGTCTGATTGTATCGTATACTGGCTTATTAATAGGCTCTCTTCATTTTTAAGAAAGTTCATGAAATCAGCAACGTCAATGCAAATGACGTGTTGGTTATTGTCCATAGAATTCAGCATTTCTTTAACTATGTGGTGATGGCTAGTGTCTATTTTGCCTGCTAAGAATGGCATTCCTGCTGACAGCCAGAATTTAAATTCTACCATGCCGTCCTCAAAGAAAAATTGCACGCGCACAACCTCCTTTATTATCAACAACAATATCATTCTTCCACATTGAGTATTTGGGTCTACCCTCCAAGGGTAAACGATTGTCGATTGAAGGCTATCCTGGCTATCTGCAGAGAGGGCAAGGATATTTGTTTTACACAGAATGTTTTCGTCGTCAAAAATAGATCTCCTTTAATTTCCAAAAATTTTTAACTATCAGCCCACCCCACACAGCAATTAAGCTTGTCTGCAAAAGGGCTGTATTAAGCCACTTATAGCCTGTTTTCGTTTTACCCCTCAACCTCTGTACCATCCTTGAAGTAAAACATCATCCTCCCGTCAGGCATAACCTTTACATTCTCAACCGCCACCGCCCATAGCTTTTCGTCGAATTCCTCCAAAACCAGCGAATACGATTCAATGCCCTTGATAAAGGTATCAAGAACTAACGACTTGTTCTGCCGTTCACGCTTCAGCTTCTCAATTTCGGTGACCCGCTGCGTTGCCTTGCGGTGCCGCTCCAAATAGCTGTTGTTGCGCTCACTCCACTCATCCTGGCTGACAGAAACCATCGCGCTCTCGTAGATTGCTTTTCTTGACAAGTCGGTGACCACCTCAATTTCCCGCCTAAGTTTCTCAAGTTCGGCACCAATCTCCGAACAGTCACATATTACCTGCTGGGCGAGGTGGCAGTTGTCGATTAGTTCCTCTCGGTCGCCCATCAGCTTGTTGAACGCCGCCAGAAATCGCTGTTTCACATCATTCTCGGTTACATGCGGCGTTTTACACTTCTTGCCGCCCTTGTACTTCTCGTTACAGCGCCAGATTACCCGGCGATATTTGGTGTTTGAACCCCAAACCTTAGAGCCGTAAAATCCACCGCAATCGCCGCAGACAATCTTCGCCGAGAACGGGCTGCCACAACCGGATGGTCTACCAAGACCCCTGCGTCGCTCAATTTCTGCCTGCACCGCATCGAACTCGTCAGGCTCGATAATACCGGGGTGGCTGTTCTGGACATAGTACTGTGGAACCTCACCTTCGTTGGCCTTTTGCGTCTTATTCAAGAAATCCACAGTAAATTTCTTCTGGAGAAGCGCATCACCCTTATATTTTTCATTCCTTAGAATGCTCTTTACCGTAGCAACCTGCCATGTCTTTTTCCCGGCAGGTGATGGAATACCCTGCCGGGCAAGCTGCTTAGCAATCGCCGATGGTGTTTTGCCCTCCATGAACAGCCGAAATATCATGCGTACAATCAGAGCTTCGGATTCCACAATCTGCGGCAGCCCGTCCTCGCCTTTCTCAAACCCGAGGAATTGGCCATATGGCAGGCTGACCTTGCCGTCCGCCATGCGCTTACGCTGTCCCCATGTGACGTTTTCAGATATGGACCTCGATTCTTCTTGCGCCAGGCTCGACATTATCGTGATAAGCAGCTCACCCTTGCTGTCCATGGTATAAATGTTTTCTTTCTCGAAGTAGACCTCCACGCCTTTTTCCTTAAGCTGGCGCACCGTTACCAGGCTGTCCACCGTATTTCGGGCAAAGCGACTGACTGATTTTGTGACGATCAAATCAATCTGCCCATCCAAAGCATCGGCAACCATCTGCCTAAAGCCGTCGCGTTTTTTGGTGTTCGTCGCGCTGATACCCTCATCCGTGTAGACCCGTACAAACTCCCAGTCGGCACGTTCCTTGATGTACTTGGTATAGTAGTCCACCTGCGCTTCGTAACTAGTCAGTTGCTCTTCGCTATCGGTGGAAACTCTGGCGTAAGCCGCAGTTCTTCGTTTGGCGGACAGTGGCGCGCCATGGGCGGAGTGCTGGCGAATGCTTGCCGGGATAACCCTTACGCTTGATGCCATCTTACTGCCTCCTTTTTCGCTTTTTCTCGTGCCGCTTTGCGCATCTCAATCGTCCAGCTATCACGTCGTGACCTGTCCTGCCAGACTTTTTCTACTGCATGGCCGTCGCGGAACTCAAAGACCAGCGTGTTGAACTCCGGCACCCGGATTTCTGTAATTCTTTCTTTGAAGATATCGGCATCAAATTCTTCCTGGCCGAGAACCTCTGTGCCCGTCAGATAAAGCACAGCTTCCGGTATTTGCTTCGCGTGGCAGGCGACCTTACCCTCTTGTAGATAAGTGGCACACTGCCAGGCGGCTTTTCCACCACTAATTTTCCGCTTATACTTCTTACCGCAGTTACCACACCGGATAATCCCGCTAAACGCATAGCGCTTGTCGCTATCGTCCTTTGCGCCGCAACGCTTGCGCCGCTCTTCCATGACCGCCTGCGCTTTTTCAAAGGTTGCCATATCGATGATGGCAGGGTGAGTGCCTTCCGCAAAATACTGCGGCAGCTTGCCATCATTTCTAACCAGCTTTTTTGCCAAATGGTCAGCTACATACTTTTTCTGCAACAGTGCATTCCCGGTATATTTTTCATTTTTGAGGATGGTAATCACACGCTCAGCATCCCAAGCAGCGCCGTGTACGGTGGCCACATTCATTTCCTTTAGCTTCTTTGCAATCCTGCCGCCGCCCATACCGCCAATATAGTCCTCAAAAATCATGCGGACAACCGCCGCCTGCTCTGGCTCGATTGCTATTTCCCCTTTTGCGATATGGTAGCCAAACATGAATCTGAGTCCAGCCAGTTCCCCATTTTCAAACTGTTTGCGAATACGCCACTTGCAGTTCTCACTTGCCGAGTGGCTTTCTTCTTGGGCATAAGATGCTAGAATGGACAGCATAAGCTCACCGTCACCGCTCATGGAGTGGATATTCTGTTCTTCAAAATATACGTCCACGCCGAGAGATTTCAGTTCCCGTACCGTTTCAAGCAGCGTCACCGTATTCCTGGCAAAGCGTGAAATTGACTTGGTGATGATCATATCAACCTTGTTCTCTCTGCAGGCAGCGAGCATACGCTGGAAGCCAGGGCGGCTCTCTTTTGTGCCAGTCAGTGCTTCATCGGCGTAGACTCCGGCATATTCCAAGTCCGGCCGCCGCTCGATCAGAGAGCTGTAATAGCTGACTTGGGCAGCAAGGGAGTGGAGCATTGACTCCTTGCCGGAAGATACCCGTGCGTAGGCGGCAACCCTCTGTCTTTTTGCAAGGGATGGCGCCGCTGGGACTGTTTTTGTGATGACTCGCTCCATAAAAGGCCTCCTTTCCGTTTATGACATATTCGCTCTAAACGCCCATAATATCAAGTACTTTCAGCGATATATGCTGCGCGGAGACAGGCCATATTTGCCGGCTATTGCCGCATCGACTCTTGTCAGTTCTTCCTCGGTGATGACGCCATCGGTAAGCCATTTTCTAAAGACGGCCATTGCCGTTCTGTAGTGGATGATTGCCCATTCCTTATTCACGCGGCACCACCAAGATTATTCCGGCGGCAGAAGGATTTAACCGTATTTTCCGAAATGCCGAGCGCCGCCGCAATCTTCGCATAGCTGAAGCCCTCGCTACGCATTTGCGTGATTTGTTCTTTTTGCAGATACTTCATTCGATTGCCTCCTTCAAAGGCGAGTATGCCTTCGCTTTAAACCATCGGGGAAGACAAAAGCGGCGCGAAAAAATATGACCCACAGTACAGCGGGAAACCCCGCGCTGTGGGTCATACTTGTAATACCTTCCGACTACTTTGGAATTTTAAGTTTCTGCCCCGGGACTAAAGTATCCGAGGTCAGCGCGTTTAACGCCCTGATTTCGTGATGCCGGGCGCCGCTGCCAAGCCTTGCCGCCGCAATTTTCCAGAGCGAATCACCTTTTACCACGGTGTAGAGCTCAAGAGCCTGGGCAACCCTCTCTGCTAGCGCCTTCCTCACGGCTAAGCGGAAAGAATCCATGCTCTCGCCGTGGCGCACAAACCAGTGCATCACATCGGCATGGTTGCTTGCAATACCGAGTCGGTGACCTTCCGAATGGCTGATGATGTTTTGTTCAGTTAAACCATAAAGCTTGCAGAGATGCACACATAGCTCTACCGCCTCGTCATAAACCTTCTTAAAATAGTCCGCCCCCATCAGGTTGTCCTCGCAAATCTCAACTGAGATGTGGGTGTCGTTGCCGGAGCCTCTCAGCCCTCTGCCGCAGTGCCAGCCGCGATGGTTCCACGGCAGCGTCTGGTAAGTGGCAATCGAGCCGTCAGCCAGCTTCCCGATAAAGGCATGGACGCAGACCTGCCTGCCTCCGGGTCTGTCCTGATTCCAGTGGTTGTTATGCCGGTTCCTGCCCAAAAACCCGTCGTCAGGCCCGACATAGCGCCGTAGCCACGGGTTGTTCACCCCGGTGGAGTGGACCATGATGCCTTGCGGCGTAATCGTTCTGCCTGCCTTGAAGCAGGCATTATTTGTGAGTATCAGCTTGCGCAGGTTCATTTCAATCCCCCCTCATCGCTAAATTCGTTTAATTGCTTCAGCACTGCTTTTAGTTTTTGAGGAAGCGGCAATCCGATATGTGCAGCGTTTTCCAAAATCGAAATGCCCTCGTTGCTCATATAAAAGAAGATCACCGCTGTTCGGATGGCGCTGCCATCACCCAAAACTTGAGTATCGAGCATATGCCCAAGGCCTACCAGCGCAAAGATGAGCACCTTTTTAAAGATACCCTTTGCACCAATCTCACTTGAGAGCCTCTTGTCTATGACGGCGCACATCACGCCGGTTAGGTAATCGATCGCCACAAAGACAATTAAGGTATAAAGAAAACCGTCCAACCCGCCGAGAAACCAGCCGAGAAAGCCACCGATGGCAGCAAACGCTGCCTGTACTGTGTTCCAGATAGATTTCATGAGTTAATCCCCCCATTTCTAAAAGTATAAAAAAGAACGCCTGCCGTCTGCGCGGCAAAGCGCCCTAAGATCTATGTTGCTTTAAGTAAATACACGCATGCCTCTGCCACTTTCCGGTTTAACCGCCCTGTCAATTAAATCTCTGATGTTCAAGCGTCCTTTTTCAGCACCGCTGTCTACCGTAAATTCAGTCATAAAGCCATTCTTGCTAAAAGTATGCCTTAGAGTAGTAACTATGCCAAGAATCTGAGTTCCGTCATCTGATACAATCCTTGCTTCATCACCAACCAAAAGGTGCGGACGTATAGGTCCAACAAACGTTTCGACAACACCTGCATCAGAGAGTCTTGCTGCGATGCCGTCTATGATAGCCTGAACCTCGGCGCTATCGGAATTATCCGGAAACTGGATATGCAGCGTCTTTTGCGGGGCCAGTATCCACAACTGCAGCACCGTAACAGGCGAATACAGATAAATCATGCCGGTTGCGGTATTAAACCGCCCGCACACTTTTGCATATATGCCCTCATCGTCCCGTGCAATATCACGGCTCCAAACATCTTTGCCCCTCTCAAATACATAGGCGCTGTTTACCTGTATCGGCGCGTGAGATAATACCGAGCCAACTACAATCTGCCCCTCCATTGTTTCTATCATGGCCCAGTTCCGCGCTGCCTTAATCAGCTCATTTAGTGCGTCCAGCGCCACGGTTTCAGGTGTAAACACTATCCCGAATTTCCATGCATTAGGGTCAGTCGTCGATTGAACGTCATGATTTTCAATACCGGCATCTTTTAATAATTTGACCACGTTAAGATAGTATGTCTGGAAGGGAAACGCGTGATTTTCGTTTAGCGACTGGTCGCGCAAGAGCTTGCCGCTGATGCTGCGTCCCTCGACCGCTACATGGGTTTTTGTGACGCCCATGTTCACCCGGTCCACATATTGCACGCCCATCGGATACTCTTCGCTGTTCCCCAGTCTCAAAAACAGTTCTACCTTCATCCCAGGCGATATTCTTGTAACTTGCTCGCCAGCAAGGAGCTGCTTTGGGTTTTCCAAACTTATGCTAAATGATGCAATCGGTGAACCTTGAGTCATTTCGATTGTACAGTCGTTAAGGTACTTACTAAAATCTGTTTTAGCGTCCCAAATCGCAAAGCGCTGACGTTCCCGTGACAAAACCACATCATCCTTTGCAACTTCGCCCTGATGCCATGCACCAAATATGCCGACACGCGGTACACTTTTAATGCGCAAAAGTGACATGTTCTTATCTGCTGTGCCTATAAACGCCTTGCCAAACGCCGGCGTGCTCCAGTCCACATCTCCAGCTCCCGGGTTCCAATGCCTTGCACGCAGTCGCCCGGAAGCAACATCAAATAGATACACGCTGTTGTCGTCAAGGTGAATCGCGGCAGGCTCTGCGCCTTGACCCAAATTCGCTGTGTGCTCAAATACCAGTTCCATCTTCTGCCTCCTTAAGCCGGCGTGCCATACTGGATGCTAAACCCCACATCGATAACAAACTGGTCTGTCTTGTGCACTCCGTCAACAATATAATCTGCTGTAATGCTTGCTCCTGCCGGCGGGGCTGTGTCGAACCGAATATTGGTAGTTCTTGCAGCGGTGTCATAAATTCTGATGTCAGTAGCACTCCAACCTGAGGACACAGCAGCCGTTGACCCATCGGCAGAGAGCGCAACAAAACTTCCGCCAGTATATGGAGAAACCACAGGGGCAGGTCGTCTGACCCATGCAGAGCCGCTCCAGTCATATATCAACATAGTAGCCGCCACAGCAAGTATTGACCCATCAGCAGAAAGTGCGACACGCGAGCCTTGAGTAGGCAATACCGCAGGGTTTGGACGTCTAATCCAAGCAGAGCCGCTCCAGTCATATGTCGAGAGAAAAGGCGAAACGTCATGCCCAACAGCAAGTACTGACCCATCAGAGGAGAGCGCCGCGCCAATGCCAGTACCTGTAGGTAATACCGCAGGGTTTGGACGTCTAATCCAAGCAGAGCCGCTCCAGTCGTAGGTTGAAATGAATGGCGTAGTATTGTGCGCCACAGCAAGTACCCTGCCATCAGCAGAAAGTGCGACACTGTTGCCTGCGCCAGAAGGTATCACCGCAGGGTTTGGCCGCCTGACCCAAGCAGAGCCGCTCCAATCATAGATAGACGTAAAGGGTGAGCCGCCATGCGCCACAGCAAATACCGTACCATCAACTGAGAGCGCCACCCCAAAGCAATCGCCTCCGGGCAATACCGCAGGGTTAGGGCGTCTAATCCAGGCTGAACCGCTCCAGTCGTAGGTTGAAATATGAGGCGAGCTAAAATGCCCAACGGCAAGTACCCTGCCATCAGCAGAAAGGGCAACGCTGCGCCCGTCTCCGGCAGGAAGTATGGCAGGGTCAGGGCGCCTGACCCATACTAAGCCGACGCGATCAAATGTCAAAACAACAGGGTTGAATGCAGTCGCATAGGCAAAGAGTGTGCCATCAGCAGAAAGAGCGACACCATTAATATGTGGCCACGCCTGCGAAAACATGCTGAACCAGAAATTCCCACCCGAACCTATCAATGTCCGAGTAAAAGTTGTCATGGGCACATCATTTAGCTTCAGAGCTATTGACGCCTGCCTGATGTTTCTTGAAGGCAATACAAAATCCCGCGTCACACCGTCGCCGTTACCCACCGGGACATTGACGTAGGGTTGGCCCGTGAATACGTTTGCCAAAGGCAGTCTTGCCCTGAATACGTTGCTAAAAGCAAACTCCGCTACGTGCCCATTCCCAACGGTTATGCCAAACCGCATTATTCCTGTCGTTCGTCGTCTGTTTGCGGTGTCTGCCGTCCACGTTGCTGCAGCTGTACTTCCAAGCGCCGGTTGTGAGCCTAGCCCTGTCATCTGAGTGGAGCCTGCGCCAACAGCCTCGCCAAGCGAAAATGCGCCGCTTGGTGCCGCCGCCCCGCCAATCAAGTGATTCACAAGGCCGTTGCCATTTGGCATATTTATATAGACTACATCAACAGGTGCACTAAACGTGACAAAGATAGTCGCAAAAATCGTGACGACATCTAAGCTTGTTTTAAGGATTGTGATAGGATTGCCGGCCGCGTCCTCAAGCAGTGCATGAGTCACAAGGTTTGTCGTCCCCGTACCGAAAGCCACGCCTACTTCAGAGAGATTCGCGCCGATAAATTCCTCAGGGTTGAGCACAATCCTGCGCCGCCACGATGAATTTGGTATAGCCCTTATAAGCGTATCATCAACCGCCGCTTTAGTCCCAAGGTGTGTAAATAGGCTTGTGCGAGCAGGCGCCAGTACACCCGTGCCTGTGCCAAAATGGATATTGACAAAGTATGCGCTGCCGGTACATAGCCGCGTCCACATCTGGTCTAGCACAATATTATATGCGCTTGCTTGCTGCTTCAGCTCGCCGCTTAGCGCATCCCTGACTTCAATATCAAAGCGATTGTGCAGCGTGATGGCCGTCTCTACTTTCATGCCATTTTCCCTCCTTAAAGCGGATTGCCGCCGACTCTTGTAACAACAAATGATATGTGGCTGACGCTTGCCGTTATATGCTCATCTGTAAATGTATTGCGGTAGAACACTTGCAGAACGCTAAAACTCATATGCGTTAAATCGGCAGCCAGACGATCACCTGCAAAGCCTCTTGGCGGTTCAATCAACGCTGTGAACGCCACGGCGAAAGAAGGAACGTTAAACTCGCAACCTTCGTTATTGCTCGTTAGCGCACTTGGAATTCCATCTGATGCACCGCTAGTAAACGTGACAACCAGATCATTTTTGGCCGCGCCTAAATGCACCATGTTGAGATATAACTCTGTTTGGTCAGCGCCGGCCGAGGTCGAAAGAAGCGCAAAAGAGACACCTAAAGCATCTCTCACTGTGAATCTGTCTCTTATGGTAGCGCTCGCCAAATTCTGCGAGAGCGCATGGCTGAACTTAATGAGAATCCGCCAAACATTCAATTCATTTGAGATTGACAGCACAGTTGGAGTAATCGGGCGGCAGACGAGCAGTCCTAGATTGCTAAGCGCCGCTGTAATCTGTTCACTTTTGTAAGCATTACGATTTTGTATCGGGATAACTTCAAAAGATATGTTGCTTATCGCTGTTGTCACCAAATCCGGGAAGATGCTCATGCCGGCGTAATTGCGCTCTGTCAACCTCCACTGCATCATTCCGTTGACCGTTGCAAGAAACCCAACCCTAAAGTCATTTGTCCGAAAGAGCGCAATATCCGTTGCTGTCGCCGTAATTGCGGCAACCCGGCGCTCGACTTCCCAAATTCTTGTGCCGTCAGGCTGGTGGCAGTACGCCCTGTAGTACACAAGACCATCGGTTTTGATATAGCCGATGATTAACCCTTGGTCGTTGTGGTGCTCCCGCGTTACAGGCAACCACCCTCTGATTGTGCTGATTTTCGATACACCGGTAGCAAGCATAATCTTCGGCTGCTGCCAATGCTGCGCGTATAAAATACCGCCCTGCACGTAAAAAACCCAAGGGAATTCTTCGGTAACAAAGTCAAAGCGGCGAGACTTCCAATCCCTGTCCCAGTATCCGTCAAATTCTATGGCAACTGATGTGACATTTGCTGCTACGGTAAATTCATCCAGCCAAGGTGTTAATTCATCATATGGCAGATGCTTTGACTTGATTGTGGCGAGGCCATCATCCACGCAAACTGCATATGCTTCATTTGGAGCAGCACCAACTGTGGGGCGCTTTACAGTAACATCAACAGCCTGCAGCGTATTGCTTTGCTCAATGGTGTGGACAAGAAACAATTCAGTCGTCAAACCACGGCTAAAATATGCCTTAAGCTCCGGTTGCGCATTGTTATAGAGTGTTTTTTGCCTTGACTGGATCTTTGCTAACAGCTCTTGACTAATCTGCCTCACATACTCACCACCTCAAACTACCGGCTGGAAACATCGCACTAAAATTTTGGCGGTAAAGATACAGCTTACTCTATTTACTTTCTCCCAGCTTGGCGCCTCTGCAATGAGCCCCACCCATGTATCGATTCCATCGCTCACATTGACCGGTTCGCCTGTCGCCTGACATCTGTCAACAATCTCTTTGCCTGCCTTGTCTACCCATAATTCAACATCAATAACCTCTGTTGCGCTACCGATTGTCTGCACATGAGGCAAGCCATCTAGCGTGGTATGCCAAATCTGCCGCGCATCAAAGCGGCGGAGGGTCTTTACATAGCGTGTGATAAGCGTCTCGTCAATCTTCCAGATTCCAACCGGCATACCATCACCTCCTGTTGCTTCTGCGCATCTCATCCATTACTGCGTCAACGGCGCCGATAAATTCGCCCTGATTGTTCACGCCTCTGATTGTGATTTCACCTGTATGCACATGGCCGATTTGTGCGTTTGCACCAAAGCCCACCGGCACAGCCCTCTGGATGTCGCCGCTAATTCGTGACATCGCTTGCTCAAAGCCTATCCCAAGGCCGGCTGCCATATCATTGCCGATGCCGGCAAATAGTACTGACGGGCTCCTGATGCCAAAGAAACTTCTAACGCCGCCTACAATACCGTTCATGAAGCCTGCGATTTGCCTTCTTATCCACGCACCCATGTCAGAGATGCCCTGCCAAAGTCCTCTAATGAGCTCGCCGCCCACCCGCGCCATCTGCAAAGTTGAGCCGGAGAAGGCATTGACAATGCCGGAGATAATGCGCGGAACAGCCGACACAATGTTTGCAATAACCATCGGCAAGTCCCGAGTGAGTGAGCCAAACACCCGCACACCTGCTTGTGCAAGCTGTGGACCACTGCCAACGATGCCACCCACAAGCGCCGTAATAATCTGCGGGATTGCAGCTACAACTGCCGTAATAATCTGCGGCAGTGCGCCAATTAGCGCGACCAAAAGCAGTATGCCAGCTTCAATTATTTGTGGTGTCGCAACGATAAGGAATGATACTATCGCATCTATAATTTTCGGCAGCGCAGCCACAAGCTGGGGGATAGCGCCAAGAAGCCCTTGTGCCAGACCAATAATAAGCTGAAAAGCCGCGTCCAGCAGGAGGGGTAGGTTTTCCACCAAAGTACGTGCAACAAGGCCAACGGCCTCAACAATCGCCGGAATGAGCCGGGGCAGCGCATCACCGATGCCGCCGGCAAGCGTGGCAACCATCTTTCCTGCCGCCTCCACCAGTGCGGGCAGCGTGTCAATAATGCCATCAACGAGAGCAAGTGTAAGCCGCAGCGCACCGTCAGCCAGGCCGGGCAGAGCCGCGACTAAGCCACCTAGCAGCGTCATGATGATCTGCGAGGCGGCGTCCGCAAGCACCGTAATATTATCTGTAATCGCACCTCCGATGGACATGACGATATCCATGCCAAGCTGCACGATGTCAGGCACCGTTTTCATGATGCTATCCACAATGCCGCCGACTGTAGTGCCGACAACCTCGCTGACTCTCGTCCAGTCGCCCCCTGCTTCGTTTAAGCCTCGCGTAAATTCACCAAGCAGCCCCACACCATCACCAGCAAGTACTTGCAGCTGCGGCAACAGCACCATGCCAAGGGCATTTCTTGCAGCTCCGGCACCTGCGGTGAGCCTCTGAACGGCATCATCAAATTCGCCAAGGCTCGCAAGCGCGTCCTCACTCATCACAGCACCCATCTGCCGCGCTTCCTCGGTTAATTCTGCAATTCCCTCGCTGCCCTGCGCGATAAGCGGATTTAGCTCAAGTGCCGATTTACCGAAGATCTGCATAGAGAGAGCATTGCGCTCCGTTTCGTCATTAATGCGCCCCAGTGCGTCAATAGTCTCCCAGTAGACCGTCTCTGCATCGCGAAGATTGCCGCCGGCATCAGTTACAGAGACGCCAAGCGCCTGATACGCCCCGGCTTGTAATTTTGCCCCTCTGCGAGCCGCGTCCATCGCCCGCACGTTTCTTGCCATGCTGCCGGTCAATGTATCAAGCGGCACGTCCACAAGTTCAGCGGCATATCTGTAGGCTTGCAGCGCATCTGTACTCATGCCGGTGACTGTGGATGCTGTAAGCATCTCGTCAGCATAAGTTGCCGCACCTACTGTCATGCCGGCAAGTGCCCTGCCAGCCGCAGCAGCCGCAACACCAACGGCTACAAACGCAGCACCCATCGCCACACCTACGCCTTTTAGGACACCACTCATACGCCCAAACTTAGAGCCTGCCTCGTCTGCGTCTTTGCCCGTTTTGTCAAGCTCGTCGCCAAGCTGTTCTGTCTGCGTTTCTAGGTCGTTTGTTTCTTTTGCCGCTTCTTCTAAGGCATTATTTGTGTCGTTAAGCTCACGCTCCATACCAAGGAGCGCGGCGTTTGCGCGGTTGAGCTGTATTTGCCATTCTTGTGTGCGTTTGTCGTTTTCACCAAAGGAGGTGGCGGCGTTCTCAAGTGCGGCGCGGAGGACATCCGTCTTTTTCCTCTGTTCGTCCATCTCCCTGCCAAGCACCTCTTTGCGGGATGTCAGAGCTTCGACCGACTTGTCGTTCTTGCCAAATTGAGCCGAAACAAGCTCCATTTCGCTGCCTAGGACTTTAAAGGAACGGTTGATGTCCCGCAGGGCGTTCTTGAATTCTTTTTCGCCGTCTAAGCCTATTCGCAAGCCGAAATCTGAATATCCCATATGTTTAGTTATCCTCCTTTCTCCTGTCGGGCATAATAAATCCGAGTTCTAAGATAAATCTGACATGCTGCACACCTCCCTGCAAAATTTTCAAAGGTAATTGTATTTTAACGCTGTTTGGCATATACTAATGGTAGGCTAAATAGGGATTGCCCTACTTTTGAAAATTCAAGGAGGTTTTAGCATGAGTGTCACTATAGTTGATAATGCGAAGGTAATGGCCAAAGGCCAAATTACGCTCCCAAAGGATATCCGTTCCAAGCTTCGCCTTTCCACTGGAGACCGTGTCACCCTCATTTGTGAGGAAGACCGTGTCATCCTCATGAACTCTGCTGTTTATGCTATGAAAATGCTGCGGCAGGAAATGAAGGGCGAAGCGGAAAAAGCCGGGATTCAGACCGATGCTGATGTCATGGATCTGGTAAAGGACGTTCGCGCGGAGATTGAAGGACTGTGAGGGTATTGATCGATACCAATATCCTTATTTCCGCGTCCTTGAGCAATGAGGGAACGTCATATCAGGCATACGTTAAAGCAGTTACCCACCCCAACTCCGGCGTGATTTGTGATCAAAACATTTATGAGCTTCGCCGGGTATACAACCGGAAGTTCACGCACAAAATCCAGGCTCTTGAACGCTTTTTAGCGCATGCGCTCACCGTCCTTGAGGTTGTTCCGACTCCTGTTGTTGTCGTGTCAGATGAAGCGCTTGTCCGGGACATATCCGACAGGCCAATTCTCCGGGCAGCCGTAACGGCAAAAGCCGATGTACTTGTAACCGGCGACAAGGACTTTCTTGAATCAGGCATCACAAACCCAAAAATTGTCACGGCGGCAGATTTTCTGCAAATGGAATAACAGCGGTTTTGTTAAGCAGGGGCTAGATTCCCTGCTTTTTGCTGCCTATATCCCATAGTGAATCACATCATCAATAAACAGCTCCCGCATGGGCTTTGCCATGCCAAGAAACTGCTTGTGGCACTCCCACAAGTCTAAGAGTAACCCAAGCGGCATGAGCCATGTTTCATCTTCTGAGCGGTTTAAATGTACTGTGCCATAGTAGAGAAGCCGGGTAAACAACTCGTCGTCGTTTACTCGGCTTGTGCGTTTTTTGGACTGTCCTCGCTCTCAATACTGCGCTTCGTGCCCCTAAACATTGCCTCAGTTATGGCGGCTTTGTATTCTGCCAAGTCTAGCGGTGTTGTTAAAAGCTCCACCGCATCTTCTGTCAGAAGTTCTTGCCGGCTTTCCTTGTTTTTCAGGTTGTGGATGAGGATAGACTGGTTGGCAAGCAGCGTAATCAGCCAGATGATTTCATCTAAGGCAAGTTCAAAGTTCTCAGCCTGCATCAGCTTTTCGCCAAGGTTTTCAAGGCCGCCGTAGCGCTTTGCAATCTCTTTTGTGGCGCGAGTGGTCAGCACCAGCTCGTATTCCACGCCGCCGATGTTAATCTTTGAGCTTCTATCGCTGTCCATAAACTTTTCACCTCCCTACGGCGTATATGCCGGCTCGTAAACCGACGTATACCAGGCAGTTATCGTGGCCGGCAACACAGCTGCATCATCCTCGTTTACTTCAGCCTTCCAGGGATGCTGGCCTCTTAAGTCCGCTTTGTTTCGCCGAAGCACCGTACCTTCGATGCTAGGCGTAGAGAAGGTAATGGAGTCACTTTTTGTTTCCAGGTTCGTAGGTGGGATGCCAAACTTGACACGATAGAGCCAGAAGTATCGGTACTTGCCATTTGCTTTCTTTGCCCTAAACCCTACCGCCACAGGCAACCCGACATCTTCACTAGTTGAAATGAGCACACCCTTAGAATCCACCGTTGCACCTGTCAGCGCTGCGGCAACAGCACGGCCGATGCCGTCCACGCTGAGTGTTAGTGTGCCGCTTTGAAATTCCTTTACTACCTCTATGGCCCCATCGTCTGCATAAAGCGTTGCCTCGGCAAGCTCGATGGAGAGCTCTGCTGAAATCGCTTTTGCCAGCATTAGCGGCGTGCCGTATGTTTCGTTGCCGTTTGCCGCCTCTGTAATGGGTGCATAATAGAGCCGGTCAAGCCCAATCGTCGCCATAATCAGTCCTCCTGTAGTCCGTATTCTTTTGCCACCTCGACGGAATAATGGTGATAGCCTGTGTCGATTTCATACCCGAGGTAACGCCGGCCTGTGACAGTAAAATCATTTTGCAGCAGCGTACTTACGATCTGATTTTTGCGTTGCAAGTAATTGCGCTTGCTAAATAACGACAGCCGCGCTTCCTGCACCTCAAGCCCCGGTGCGTTGTCCGCATGGACCTCGAAAGTGTCCGAGAGCGGAATAATGACGACGTACTCATCTGGGGCTTTGCCGGTGAAAGCGCCGGTTTCCAAAGGGATACCAAGCAAGACAAGCAGCGCGTTCAATTCCGCTAAAATGCTCACAGGCGCTCAACCTCCTGCTCAAAGACCTTAACCATCTCCGCTATGGTGAGCTTCCTAGCCGCGCGTCTTGCCGGCTGCAAAAAAGGTTTCGCTGGCTGGCCGTGTTTACCGTGCTCAAGAATAGCGGCAATTTTGGCGTTGCTTTCGCCACCACTCCGAGGCTCAGCAAAACCAATTTTGATATTGAACGTACCGTGTCTGCTGAGCTTGACCGGCGACAAACCCAAAGCATCGGCTAGTTCACCCGTGCTGCGCGACGTGTGCAAGGTGTCACGCCCAATAACTGCTTCCAGATTACCTCTGACCTTTTCCAGCGCGACCTCACCGCCTGCTCCCAGCACCCTGCTGATTATTTCATCTGTTTTGTCCCCAAGCCGCGACAGCTTCAAGAGAAACTCCTCTGGCATTTTCATCTCGGCCCTAGGCACCGGAAATCACCTTCTTTGCAAGAACTTCAAGATACATCCCACGTCCGCGCACATCCTCAACGCTTAAAATATTGTACCTGCCGTCCTCGCAGACGATAACCATCTCTGGCGTGACTTCAAGGCCGGGGATTTTGCGGAAGCGAAAGAGTGAGGAAGCCTCGGAGAAGGCCGCCATGTTCGCCCATTTTTCATTGCCGCGCCTGTCCTCTTTGTAGGCGCGGATAGAGGCGAGGATGGTGTCGCCGGTGACCGCAAAACCCTCGCTATCCTTAACAGGCACAGTTGAGATGATATCGATAAAGGTATTCATCTTGCCAAAGCTCATATGCTTTTCCCCCAATCCCGGTCAAGCCGCAGCAGCAGATTAACCGTGTGCCACACCTGCTGACTTGCCTGCACGTTATCTGCAAAAAAGCCTGCTGTCGAGCCGTCTCTGGACTCGTAAAAATGGCTGGAGAGCATAATCACAGCCTGCTCTGTGGTGGGCGGCATGGCGCTATCAAGGTAATGGCCTTCTGCAATATGCTGGTAACTTTCGGCATAAGACAGAGCGGCGCGGATAAAGCCCAAAAGGAGCTCATCGTCCGCGCCATGTTCTAAAATCAGGTTCGCCTTAACTTTTGGCAATAGGGCATCAATCACGCTCATACTGCTTTCTGCTGGAGGATCTTGAAGGCTTCCGGCAGAATCACCCTACCGTCCACGCGCTGAGTGACCATAAAGCCAACCTGGCCCGTTACGGCAAACAGTTCGCTCAGGCGCTTGAACACCCGGCCTTGGCGGTCAGCCACCCAATAATAGCTAAAATCACCAAATATCACGCTTTTTTCTGAGGGCGCGATGGCAGGCATATACACCGAGGTATAGAGGGGACGGTTTAAGATAGTGTCAGGCGTCGCATCTTTTACTGATGGCTGCCAGAGGTACTGGCCGGTACTGTCTTTTAGTTTCCTGATCGCCTTGACGGTGGAGTCGTTCATCACAAAGACCGCCTTGTTGCGGTAGGGCGCTTTCAGACTGTAGAACAAATCAAGGATATCATCTAGCGAGATGGTAGTGGCATTTGCTGTTTGGTCGCCGACCGTTCCGGGAATGATGCCTTGGGGTTTGCCTATTCCGTCGCCTAATAGGAACGCTTCTTCTTCCTTACCGCCGATCCTGCGGGCAAACTCTCTTGCGATGTAGTTTTCAAGGTCGAATACGGAGTCGTTTAAGAGTTCCTCGGAAACCTTAATCATGGTGGCAAGCTTATGGGCGCCGATTGACACCTGCAAGAAGCTGTCGTCGCTCTCAGGGATAGCGCCTTCCTCGTCCACCCAAGATGCGTTGCCCTTACTCGCAACAACGGGAATCTTGCGGTCGCCGCTTGAGGTGGTGATGACGCTTGCCAAGCGGCGAAAGATATTTTTTTCTTCTAAGGCTTCGACGAGCGTACGCTCAAACGTATCCGGCACAAGGTAGCCGCCTTCATGATCAGAGCCAACCTGCAGGGCGTCTATGACCTCGTACTTTGGCTTTTGGGAGCGCATGGCATTCCAGAACGCCTTCTTGTACTCGGCTGATGCCCTGCCGGTCAAATCCTTGCCGGGCGTATCTGCCGGGGCGTTGGTGATAGCCTTGTTAACAGGAAGGGAAAGCTCAAGGTCAATTGCGGCCTGGCGCTCCAAACGGTCGATTTCTTTACCAAGCGCCACAACATCGGCTTCCATTTTCTCGTAGGTGACGGTGTCTTCTGCAGAGATTATCCCGTCATTGCCTCTTTTTGAATCGAGAAACGCCTTCGCTGTTTCCCAGGCCTTAGCCCTTTTTTCACGCAGTTCTAAAGTTTTATTCATTTTCAATTGCCTCCTTGTAATTTTAATAGTTCAAGTCTCGTGTCGAGCTCAGTTATGGGTTTGCCTGATGTCTTTTCTTTGCGCGGCAATTTGCTCATAAGCGAGTTGATAACCGCCATTTTGCTAAAAATTGCTCCCTCGTTTGCAGGAGCCGACACATCCGCATCCCAAAACATGATCTGGTCTGCAAAGCCAAGCTCTACTGCTTTTTTTGCATTGAACCAGCTCTCGGCATCCATCAAATGCGACAGCTTCACCCTTGAAAGGCCGGTCTTTAACTCGTAGGCGTTGATGATGCTTTCCTTCACCTCGCTTAGCATGCCTATGGCTTTTTCCATTTCCTCTGTGTCACCAAAGGCGATGGTCATAGGATTATGCACCATAATCATGGAAACCGGCGACATTAAAACCTCCCCGCCTGCCATGGCAATAACAGACGCGGCACTTGCGGCAATTCCATCAATTTTCACTGTAACTTTTCCTTTGTAGTCCATCAGCATGTTGTAGATCTGGCTTGCCGCAAAGACACAGCCTCCCGGCGAGTTAATCCAGACGGTGATATCTCCGCTGCCGCTGATTAGCTCAGCCTTAAATTGCTTAGGCGTCACCTCATCGCCAAACCAAGTTTCCTCAGCGATGGCACCGTCAAGGTAGAGGGTTCTGCCTTCTTCATTTTTGACCCAATTCCAAAATTTGTTCAAGCTTCATCTGCCTCCTTTCCCGCACTACTTTTATTTGCGAATGCTTTACATTATGTCGGACTTTCCATAAGCGGCGTTATGTGTAGCTGCACATAACGCAGCTTATGTCGAGTAAGTGATTATGTTGAGTAAAAGAAAAACACTGACCGAAATCAGTGCTTTTCGAGAGCTTTCAATTCACTTACTTAACATTATTTTTGGCTGAAGTTCTTTAACCATTTAGCCATGTCGTTCTCCACACTGTTTGCTACGAAATCCAGCGGCGATTCAGGAAGTGGGTCGGAAGGCTCTGGCATAGGAATTTCAGCTTTTGAAAGAGCCTCTCTTTTCATTGCTGTATCTGCACGAGCGTATCGTTCAGTGGTATTTAAATCGGAATGACCCAAAATATCACGTATATAAACGATGTTGTTTCCGGCCTGCAGCATATGCATAGCCTTACTGTGCCTCAAGGTATGTGGAGAAATTTGTTCAGGAAACAGATAAGGATTATCTTTCTTTCCTTCATTCACGTACTTGTCAAGGATATATTTGACACCGGAACGTGACAGCTTGCCACCGGCCCTATTGGTGAAAACAAACTGCTCTTGAGCATTCCGTAAGTCAATCTTCCCCCGTTTCATGTATTCGTTGAGGTATTTTACTGTTTGCGATAGAAACGGGACAATTCTTGTTTTGTTGCCTTTACCGGTAATCTTAACAATGGGAGGGGCTTCAAAACGAATATCCTTGAATTTTAGGTCTGTTATCTCACTAACTCTGGCTCCGGTATCGTAAGTAAAGGCGAGCAAAGTAAGATCCCGCAGGCCTTCATTCGTGGAAGAGTCAGGCTGCGACAACAGGCATCCCATCGCATCAGTTGAGAGATACGACATGACCGGTTTTGGTGTTTTCTTGAGTTTAACTCCATAAACGTCCTCTGAAAGTTTTAAGAACTGTGGATTTTCTGTAGAAAGCCACCTACAGAATGTCCTTAAAACGACAAACCGCTGGTTACGTGAAGTTAATGAGCAACCGCGCTTATCTTCAAGCCACTTAGCGAACTCCATGAGAAGTTCCTTTGTCAGGAAGGTCATTGGAAGGCGCTCAGGGGTCATTTGCTTTTCTGTTTTCAGAAAAGTGATAAACAGCGAAAAAGTATCCCTGTAGGAAAGAATGCTGTTCCTTGAAAGGCCACGCTGACCGGGTAAGTACACCGTAAGATATTTGTTGAGGTATAAGCCAAAGGTTTCTAAGTTAGAATTTCGCATCGTCTTCTACCTCCGGGAAAACATTTGGAAGATTCATCTGCATCTTGTCTGTAACCGTAGACAGCCTATCCTCGGTGAGCCGTATATACCTTTCGGTCGACTTAATTCCCGAGTGGCCTAAATACGCAGAAAGAATAGGCAGTGACACATATAAATCATTGCCTGCATCACTCAATCTGTTCATTGTTACAACGGCAAAGGTGTGACGGAAATCGTGAACTCTCGGTCCGCGAAGTCTTCCTTCATATGGAATACCGCTTTCCTGTAAAACAAGCCTGAATCTTTTGTAGATAGAACAAGATGTCAGCAGTAGACCTTTCCGGTAATAAAAAATCGGCATATCGTCAGTGATTTTATCCATGCAGCCCTCGGCATAATCCTTCAGGACCTTGGCGATGGAATCGCACATAGGAATAAGGCGCTCCTTGTCAAGCTTCGTGTGTTTTAGCGTTATTACATTGGCATCAAAATCAATGTCTGATGGCGTAATAGATAACGCTTCAGATATTCTCAATCCACAACTATACAGCAACCTAAACAATACCGGGATACATCTATGAAGATTGGGATACTGTTTTGTTGGCTTGATGTGATCAACGGTGTTCCAGATTGACTGCAGTTCCGACTCAGTGAATATATGAGGAACAAATGCTGTATTTCTCGAATATCGTACAGATGGGAGCCTCAACTGGATATATCCGAGGGAAAACATATACTGAGCCCACGCTGTCATGGCGCTTGTGAAGTTTGCCTTTGTTTTCAAACTTCTGTTGTCAGATTCGTCAATCCAATTGTATATAGCATCCTCAGGGATGTTGCCATCCGGGCAATGCTCTTTGCAATAACGCATGAAGTAACGAACGGTCCTTTCTTCCGCTGCATATTTAAGTCCGGTTGACCTCTTGAAATCGATGAAATCCTGCAGTAGGTTTTCAAGTACGTTGATTGATATCGGCATTAATGTTTTTTCATTATTCATAGTCCGGCACCTCCAGAGAACAATGACGAAGCTTCTCAATGTCAATACGCAGATAGCTGGAAGCTGAATTCTGGTTCACATGACCAAGGATATTCCCAATCACGTTGACCGGAGTATCCCTTTCCAACAGTCTACTTGCAAGGCTGTGCCTCAGCGAGTGCAGACCGTGCTGTCTGTTTTCGGGTGCCGTTATGCCGCTGCTCTTATAGTACTTGTTGAAGATATGGTACATCATGCTCGTGGAGAGTTTTTGGTAGGGTAGCGTATGCTGTACAAACACTTCCTGGGCAACCGAATTGGGGCGGCCGTTCATCCAGTAATCAATAACAGCCTTTCCTATCTGCTCTGTCAAAGGTAGTGTCAGCGGCTCGGAAGTTTTTTGCTGAACCAGGTTTATGCAGCCTTGATTCCAGATAAAGTTTTCAATCGTCAAACCTGAAATGTCGCCTGTCCGGAGTCCAAGATTGGCGGCAATTGCCATAATAGCGTAGTCGCGTTTACCTGTGGGGTTTGCACGATCAATTGCATTGAGCATCTGTTCGATCTCTTCTTCGCTCCAAACCTTATCAAGCTTTGCCTTTGCGTAATAACGGACCATTGGTACATATGCCGAAAGGTCTTCTGAACAAATGCCAGCCTTATAAAAATACCGAAGTGCATGGACAAGCGTAAAACGGACATTTACCAATTGGGCTTTTGAAAAGTGTGCCAGAGTCCTGAAATATTCATATAAATGAACGGCTTCAAGTTTATCTGGAATAACATATCTGGAATGCAGAAAACAAACAAAATGATATAGATTCAATTCGTGTTTTCTGCAGGTTTGGTCAGCGTAGCCCAAAGCTTTGCGCTCATCAACAAACCTTACGCTTACATCTTTATATTCAGCCGGCCATTTTACTACTTCACCACGTGTATTTCGAGGAATATATCCGTGCAGCTTGAAATCTGTAAGTGCACGGATAGCACGGACCTTCTGATTCATGTAGGGAGACAAAGAAGAATTGTCAACTCCATTTTCCCCGAGGGACATGTGGTATTTTTCGAGCATATATTGCTCGGCAAGTTCGGCGCTGTAATGAGTAATGCCCTTACTAAGGGCGAAATTGTACATACTGCGCCACGTACGCACATAGCAAGTCACGGAGGTATAAGTATAGTTATTTGCCTCCATGTGATCCCTTGCCATTTGAATAAGTACTAAGAATTCAACATCACTGTTCATGTGATCACCTCCACGAACAGTATAATATATTATGTTGAGTAATTTATTACGGAGCAAAAATTGTGCTGTCAAAACCCATTGTTTGTAAGTGATTATGCGGAAATCTGTTCGTGGTGACCGAACTACTCAACATAATCACTTACTTTACATAAAATGCTCCAGCATCAGCAAGTTTGGTCATGTTGCCGTTGATCAGATAGAGATCTCCGCCGAGTTCATCCGGAATCCGATTCAGATTTTCCAGCTCTCTGATATCGTTTGATGACATCCAGCCGTTTTGCCGGCCAATCGCATAACCGTTCATTCTGCTTTGATAATCTCCTCGAAGGAGACCGTCTACATTGAACCTGATGAAATAATCCTTCTTCTCAACAGAGGGAAGAAGCGCCCTTTGCATTGCCTGCTCCCACCTTACAACCCACGGATCGAGCGTATACTTCACAAACTCAAGGCTCTGCTGCTCAATATTAGAGAAGCTGGATTTCTCAAGATCGCCAATCATGTGCGGCGGTATCCTGAAAATTCTAGCTATCTCTGTAATCTGAAATTTGCGCGTCGCAATGAACTGGGCTTGCTCTGGCGGAATACCGATACTTTGAAACTTCATGCCTTCTTCCAAGACTGCTATCCGATGCGCGTTTCCACTACCTTGATAAACCGCGTTCCAGCTGTCCCTTACTCGTTTTGGGTCCTTGACCACACCGGGATGCTCAAGTACTCCGCCCGGATTTGCGCCGTTTGCGAAAAAAGTGGCCCCATATTCCTCGCAGGCTAGAGCCATACCGATAGCATTTTTTGCCATGGCGATGGGAGAGTAACCGACCAGCCCGTCAAAACCAAGCCCTGGAATATGCAAGACATCCTCTTTTCGAAGAATGGCTGAACCGGTATCCTTTCGGTATTCGTAGTAAAGCTCTCCAGCCTGCGTTCTATCAACCACCATCCTGTCGGGCAGCAGGGGATAGAGTGACAGCACATTTCCCCTGCCATCGCGAATGATCTGTGCATAGGCGTTTCCCCATAATAAAAGATGACTCATCAGTGTCTCACGAAACACAAATGAAGACATCTCAGGGTTTGGCTCGTCATGGAGTAAATGATAGAGGTGGTGATTTGTTGCTTTTTCCTTACCGCGTTCTGTGTGTTTGTAGGTATGAAGCGGCAGGCTCGCTATGGTTTCTGCTAGAATCCTAACACAGGCGTAAACCGCTGTGGTCTGCATGGCTGTGCGCTCGTTGACGCTCTTGCCGCTGGATGTTGTGCCGAAGAAGAAGCTGTAAGTAGAGCCAAACAGGCTGTTTGCAGGTCGGTCTCTGGCTTTAACTAACCAGCGCAAAAAAGGCAGCCTCATCGCTTTTCACGCTCCTGTTCAAGCTGGATTAGAGCCTTTAAATAGAACTCGCCTTTTTGCAGGTCCTGCACGCCGCCTTTATGTTTGTAGCGCCACAGGTATTTCATGCAGTTGCCCCTAAGATATCCGGCAAACGCCTCAGCTGTCATGGAGGCACGTATTGCTTCAATACACTCAATGGTGCCGCTTGTATAATGTTTCGGGTGATTGACCTCATCAGACACTCCAAATCCCCCTTTCGTCATAGATGCTGCCGCCGGTATTGCCGGAACCGCAGCGGATGGCTCTATCCAGCGCCATAATGGTAGCAACCGCGCCATCGATCCTTTCTGTGCTTTTTTCTTTGTCCGGCTTGATATTGCCGGCCGGGTCAGTGCGGATGAAGATATTATCCATCATCCAGCGCAAGACCGGCTGACCGCCATGGGCGATTTTCTCTTCCAAGGTAAGCTTCATCAGTTCCTTTGTCGGCGGCGACATATCTTTAAAGCCCTGCCCGAAAGGAACGACCGTAAAACCAAGACCCTCAAGGTTCTGTGTCATCTGCACAGCACCCCAGCGGTCAAAGGCGATCTCGCGGATGTTGTAGCGCTTGCCAAGCTCATCAATGAAGCGCTCGATGAAGCCGTAATGCACCACATTGCCCTCGGTGGTCAGCAGATGGCCTCGCTTCTCCCAGAGGTCGTACTGCACATGGTCGCGCCGAACGCGCAGTCCGATATTATTTTCCGGCATCCAGAAAAACGGCAGGACGCTGTATTTGTCGTCCTCATCCGCCGGCGGGAAGACCAGCACAAAGGCGGTAATATCCGTAGTGGAAGAGAGGTCAAGCCCGCCGTAGCAAACTCGCCCTTCAAGGCTTGCTGAATCTATCGGGAAAGCGCATGCGTCCCATTTCGCCATTGGCATCCAGCGGACGGCTTGCTTAACAGGCTGGTTAAGATGAAACTGTCTGAAATGGTTCTCCTCCGCCGGATTTTGTTTCGCTGATTCACACATCGAACGAAGGTATTCCTCCTTGACGGTGATCCCGAGCGACGGGTTGGACAGCTTCCATACCTTAGGGTCTGTCCAGTCAGCATCCTCCGGTGTGCTGAATACGACAGGATAAAAAGTCGGATCTGTCTTGCGGCCATTGAGAATATCCAGAGCCTTGGCATAAACCTCATAACAGATTGAGTTTGTATCAGAGCTGACGGTCGTAATGACGAAATTTAGCGGTTGCCTCCTTGCCGCGCCGGCGCCCTTTGTCATTACATCGTAGAGTTCGCGGTCTTTTTGACCGAGCAGTTCATCAAATACCGTCGCGTGTATGTTCAGTCCGAATTTTGTCGATACCTCGCTCGACAAGGCTTGGTAGTAGCTGCGCGTCGGGTGATAGATGATGCGCTTCGTGGAATCGAGCAGCTTCACACGCCGCTGAAGCGCCGGAGGTGCCAGTCGGCACATATCTCGCGCCACATCAAAAACGATGGCGCTTTGTTTGCGGTCGTTTGCGCAGCCGTAGACCTCTGCGGCTTCTTCGCTATCTGCGCAAAGCATATACAGCGCGACAGCGGCCGCAAGTTCGCTCTTGCCGCTTTTTTTGCTGCAGGTTATGAAAGCAGTAGTAAACTGGCGGTTCCCGTCCGGCTTAATGACGCCAAAGATATCCCGGATAATCTGTTCCTGCCACGGTAGCAGCACAAACTGTTTCCCTGACCATTCGCCCTTCGTGTGACAAAGCAGTTTGATGAACTCTACCGCGTGGTCAGCGCGCTCTTTGTCATACCGCGAAGTCGGCAGCATAAAACGGGTGGGGATAAACTTTTTAGCCATGCTGCCGCCTCCTTTCAAGGCAATAGAAAAGACCTCCGTGTTGGAAGTCCTAAAAAGCTATCTGTACGAGAGACAACCCCTTGCGGGGCGTCCTCGGCTGCTAGAGCTTTATTACCGCATCTTCACCATACACAACACCTAGGGTTGAGCCGCAGGTCCAGATACAAAATATTGTTCCAGCGTCGTCGACAAAATCAACGAACCCCCTTTGGCCTGGCTTCATATCAGAGTATTGGTCGTTCATCCTGACAAGTTCCACTCGAGTGCCTTGAGGATACTCTTTGCGCAGGCGCTCCACCGTCTCTTTGGAAGGAAACTTATTCATCAGCAACCACCTCCGTTTTAGACCGGGCGCCGCTCTTAAAAGCGCTGCTTCCGGAGAGGTTCTTCAATAAAATTTTCCGCGCATCTTTGTATGCATCGCCCACAAATCCAAGTCGGAGGAGGAAGCATCTCATGGCGTACTTTTCATTCTCTGCTGGCTTTTCCCTGCCGGTTACGCGCTTCTGGATTTTCGCCGCTGCATAAAGCGCACCGATAAAGCGGGAGTATGCGGCGACTGTTGCGCCGTCTATGCCAAACTTAAACCATGGAAACCTGAGCGTCGTTTCCGTGCGCTCGATAGGGAGTGCTTCCGCGCCGATAGCTTTCTTGATCAGCGCCGCCTTGCTTGCAATTAGCCGCTCAAGGTTCTCAAGCGCCGCATCGGTAAAGCCTGCAAGCGGCATCTCGATAGTCAGCGTGTCGCAGTGCTCGTCAGAGTCGACTTCCTCTTCCTCGTCAAAGGCAGAAATATCATCCCCGCCGTACTGCCCGCGATTTGAGTAATCGGGGACGTTTGCGTCTTCAAGTTTCATGCGGCGCATTTCGCTTTCTGCCCAAAGCTCGTTTAGCCCTTCAATGGAAGGCTTTGCCACCATCCCGCCAAGCCCGCTCTCGTAGGTATCGCGGTTGTCATATTCGCGCTCTGTTGCTTCAAAGCCGTGGAGAGCATGTAGGCCTGCCTCAAGGTCAAGGTTGTCTGGACCTGTAACCACGCCGTTATTGTCGATGTGGTAGCCGCCTACCTCGTAGGCAAATGTCGGTGCTCCGAGGTATTTGGTCGGGGCGTTTAGTTCCTGACTGATTGCGCCAACCAGTGACTTGCGCTGTGCCCCTGTTACGTTGTAAGTAATTTTCATTGTTTCTGCCTCCGTTTTCAAAAATTCCGAAGGCTTTCAGAGGCCTTCCGGTGATTACATATATCACTCAGGAGGGCTACAATAGCAAGACATATATGTGCTAAATGTCTATTCATCTTGAATCCTCCATTTTAAAAGAAAAAACGCCCGTTACCGGACGCCAGTTTCGACGGACAACCATGTTCATGCACCGTTCATAAACCATCATCTTTACATTTTGTGAAGGTTCCGGCACATTCTCGTTTAATCTGGCAAATTCTCCAAACATAAGTTGAGCGGCATAATTGTATGCCATAGCGCCTTCTCGCTCTGTTAGGAAAACGCCAAGATGTATTGCTTTATCGTTATACTTAATTCTCGTCTCCCAAACGTTCTTTCCCTTACGTCGCAAAACGCCTTTGTACTTTGATGTACACAATACGTTAGGTTTGCCTCGATTGAACGCGTTTGTCTGAGTGGTCGCTATGCGAAGGTTGGCACGACGATTGTCTAAACCGTTACCGTTTATGTGGTCTGTTTCCAGATCATCATCAACCTCAAGAATTTGGCGATGCATCGAGATCGTGTGTCGTGGTTTTCCACGCTGTCGGGGCAAGCTGCGAATAGCATATCCCCCGGACTGATAATTGTTGGGCTGAAATGCCCAGTTAAATTCGCTTAAAATCTCAAAATCCTCATCGTCCACTATCACGCATTTTCCCCGCGTCAGTTGGATGGTTTTAATATTGAGCGCACCTCCTCGAATGTCAGTCTCTTTCCTTTGCGCTCGAATGTAATTGCCTGATCAGGAAAACTTTCGTGAAATCGTTTGATACTGGCGCTTGCGTATTTCGTGTCAATTTCCATTGCGTAGCAGATACGATTGGATTGCTCGCAAGCCATCCCGGTTGAAAAACTCCCTGAAAACAGATCGAGCACGATGTTGTTTGCAGTGCTGCTGTTTTTGATTGGATACGCTAGCAGCGGAACAGGCTTCATTGTACAATGGATATCATTCTTGGCAGACTTGTCAAAATTCCAAATTGTAGTCTGTTTCCTATCGGAGTACCACTTGTGTTTGCCCTTTACTTTCCATCCAAAGAGGCAGGGTTCATGGCGCCATTGGTACGGTGAACGGCCGAGCACCAGGCTCGGCTTGACCCAAACGCACGTACCGGACAATTTGAATCCAGCCTCGCGGAACGCCCGTCGGAAGATTTCCCCCTCGGTATCTGCGTGAAATACATAAGCGCTGCCCTCGTTGTCAAGCGCTGCCTCGGCAGTTGTAAACGCAGCAAGCAGAAATTGATATAATGCTTCACCTCGCAGGTCATCGTTAGCGATTTTCCCCGCCTTGCCTTCGTATGAAACCCCATATGGCGGATCGGTTAGCAGTAGGTTCGCCCTCTTACCATCCATCAACCGAGAAACGTCTTCTGCCTTCGTTGCGTCTCCTATGAGTATCCGATGCTGTCCGAGCGTCCAAAGATCCCCTGTTAAAGCAAACGGCGGCTCGCTTATCGCCTTGTCCACGTCGAAGTCATCGTCCTTAACGTCCTCAAGGCCGCCCATCAACTTGTTCAGTTCCGCATCGTCAAAGCCAAGGAGTGTGATATCAAAGTCCGAACCCCGCAAGTCAGCTATCTCAATTGCAAGTAGCTCATCATCCCAGCCTGCGTTTAGCGCAAGGCGGTTGTCGGCAATGATGTAAGCACGTTTCTGAGCTTCGGTCAGATGCTCGACCACAATACAGTTTAGTTCGGTTAACCCTTCCGCACGCGCCGCAACAAGTCGCCCATGGCCTACAAGCAGATTGTATTTCTCATCAACAACCAGAGGTGCGACCACACCGAATTCTCGAAAGCTGGCACGAATCTGAGCTATTTGCTCTTTGCTGTGCGTTCTGGCATTTCGAGCAGACGGTACAATTTTATCAATTTTTACTATTTCAGATCGCTTGGCGAGTATCATTTGTTCCTCCCACCTTTCCTGCCAGAGAGCAGCGCTTCCATAATGTCGTCCTGGGGATTACCCACAAATGCTGTGGTGCAGTTTTGCTTGACGATGTCAAAAATCTCATACCAGATGAGATTTGCCTGTTTCTGAAACGACTGGCTCATCTGCACAAACGGGCTGCTCATCGCGCCGCCTGTGGTCGGATGCTTGCCTAAAAGCCCGTAGGTGCTGATTGCTTCCTCGCACTGGATGTAGCGCGTGAAGGCTTGCGCGTATGCTTCAATCAGCCGGGGGTTGACGAATTTCTCACACCCGCGCTCTTTAAGCCAGCTCCATGTTTCGATAAACAGCGCGTCCGCGCCAAACGGCTTGCCGTCTTTTTGCCTTGCGCTAAGATAATCGCTTGGCGCCGGCATATCCTCGCCAGATAAAGCCGCCGCATCACCTAGTTCGCCAGCTTCAAGCTGCGACTCAGTCGGCAGTTCCGGGGCTTCCAGAATCCGCGCGGCCTTGCCTGCCGTGATTTTTTCCGCAAGGGGCTGCGGTTTATCCCCGGCGCGCACGCGGCGGCCGCCCCTGTTTGTTCCGTCTTTTGCCACGCGTCATCACCTCCTTGCTGTGGTGGGGGTTAATCCCCCGTTTGAACCGGTATTTTTTCACGCGTTGGGCCACGCCCGTTGAATTCCTATAGGATTACAGGTATTTAACCCGCCCCCTACCCCATACGCGCATATTTTTAGTTTTGTATTGACAATGTGCATGTCATGCAGTACGCTGAATATACTAACCAATGAATGGAGTGTGTGATATCATGAATGAAACCACAAACATCAGCATCCGGATAGATGTTCAACTTAAGAAGCAGGCCGAAGAACTCTTTTCGGACCTAGGTCTTAATATGACAACAGCCATGACCATGTTCCTTCGTCAGGCTGTACGCAGCCAAGGAATCCCATTTGAGATTTCACGTGTTCCTAACGCGGAAACAATCGCGGCAATGAGAGAAGCAGAAACCATTGCCCCCGACCCGAACGCACGGGGCTATACCGATCTTGATGCGCTGTTTAAAGATTTGAAAGCATGAAATATACCGTCAAACCCACAAGCAGATTCCGCAAGGACTACAAGCTAATGGAAAAACGCAACTTGGAGATGTCCTTGCTATCAGAATCGCGCTCAATAACCGTGAGCAGGCAAGAATTTATTTGCCACTCCTCCTTCTCAAATGCAGCGCGCAGTGATGAGCTACGCACAGGCTAGATAAATTATCGTAATCGTTGGTGCCGCCCACGCTCAGTTCAACCTTGTGGTGGACGTGTTTGGCGGGCGTTAATTTGCCCTCGGCTTTACACATCTCGCATAATGGATGCGCCGCGCGGTAGTAGTCGCGTACTTTTCGCCAAGCACTGCCGTAGCGCTTGCGTGTTGCCGGGTCGCGGTGGTAGCGTTCGTAGCGCCTGGCTTCTTCCTTTGCGTGTTCCTCGCAAAACCTGCCGGCCGAAAGCTCTGGGCAGCCAGGGTGGGAACAGGGGTGCTTGGGTTTATAGGGCATACGTTAATCCCCTCTTTCCTGTGGGGATGGAAACAATATCTTCCCGCAGCGGTCGGGACTGTTCAAGCAGACTCGCATGCATTGAGATTGATGTTTACAGTAAAAACAGCAGGGGTTACTGCCCTTACACTTAAATATCTCACAGCGGTATTTTGCTTTCTTTCTTTTGGCCATTTCCGTTTCTCCTTTTTTTGGCATAGAAAAAGCCCCCAAAGATTTCTCTTGAGAGCTCAACTATATTTTTCGTCATTTTAAGTATAGCACAGGTCGATTGACAAAATCTTGACAAAAACATACCAAAAAGTGACGAAAAGTGACCAAAAAGTGACAAACGCTAATTTTCTACAGCTGAAGCCTTCTCCATTAGGAGTTTATATTTTAGTGATAGGTAGTATGGTTTTTTATCGACCGCCTTTTTTAACTGTTGCATAATGTCTCTCATCATATCGACTCGTTCTTTGTGCCGGCACTTTAAAATAAGTTCCGGCAAATCGAACAGTTCCTCCTTTGCGTGTTCCGGAGCAATATAGACGTAGTGAACATACTTTTCGGTTTCCAAGCTGTATGCAACATAGTAACGATCGACCCACAGCTGAACCTCTCCACTGTCAATTATAATTGGCATCGGCGGGCTTGTTCTGAGCTCTTTTAGCAAGCGCTTTTCGTTTATTGGTTGCATTCCCAAGTCCTCGGCCACTATTTTTGCCAGTGTTACAATCGCCGCATACGGTAAATTACGCATTTTTTGCACCCCCAAATGTAATCTTTTGATATCGCCCGTAGATGGAATTGAGCCTGTTAATTGCCACGTCGCGGGCATAGCGGATGCTTCTTTCAGAGGTCGAGTGTTCCCCGGCAACCTGTGAGATTGATTTATTCCTAAAATACAGTTCTTTGATAACATCGCACTCTTGGTAGGACAAGCCTTCAACTGCGGTTTCCAGCATCCTGATTTCACTCTCAAGGGGTACAAGGCTGTTTGTAACTTCTGCTTTGCTCTCGTGATTGACACGCTTGGCATACTCCCGGTAAACAAGCGCCATTCGTCCGGTCTTATCACGGATGCCACTGCTTTGAACAGGCTCACCGACAGCCTTTCTGAATGCTAGTGCTTCAATGGCTTCTTCGTTTGTCATTCCGTCAAAGTTTTGCAGCTCCAGTTTCAACATATTAATTGTTGCCACGATCTCTTTGTAATTGCGCAAGAGGTAAACTATATATTCTTTAGCATTCATAAGGCTCATCCTCCAAGTATTCAAGTATTTTTTTCACCTCTTCGACACTTGACACTTTGTAGGCTTTGCCCTTTGCAGCTTCGATTCTTCGTATCATGATCTCTTGCAGCTTTGTCAGTTTCCCCGACGGCGTTTTCACCTCGAAGGCGACAAACCTGCCACCAATGCAGCAGACAATATCGGGGATACCGGCTGTGCCATATACTCCGCCATGGGTTTTCCAGCAAAAGCAGTCCGGCACAGTCTTTAAATGCTTTAGTATCGCTGTTACAATGTTTTTTTCAGCCATAATATCCATGGAACAGGACCGGCGAACCGGGATGACCGGGTAAAATGAAACCCTTTATATATTATCTATTTTTTACTATATATATCTTATTTCTGGTAGTAATGCGAAGGAATAGAGAAAACCCGGTTTTCCCGGTCATCCCGGTCATGGAATCAGCTATCCTGCCCCTTTCCTCCTTCACAAAACGAGATCCCTTTCCATATTCTTCGTTTTGAGAGCCTATCTCTCCCACGTTTGATACCTTGGTGGTTGGTTTCGATTTCTTTATTGAAGTTGGTCTGTGATAAGTGTTTCATGCCGGCGTTGTTGCAATATTCCTTATACCTTGAAAATAAGTCGTCACGCACCGCTTCGCCATCATCTAAGAGCTCGCAGTATTCCTCCACAAAAGATAGCACACTGTTACTTTCCACCCGGTAACGCTGCAGCTCCGCTCTAGTGCGCTCAGTCTCAGTGAATTCGTAACTGTTTGCGATGAGGCGCTTTAAACCAATAAGCGCCCACATCAAAATCCCGTCGCGCTCCACCGCCAGCTTCTCCCGAAGATTGGGGTCGCGTTCCTTTTTTTGGACCGCTTTGTCAAAGCGGATTATAATTAGCCTGCGATAAAAACCGTCGCTGCGGTCACCGTAGTTTCTGGGGATTTCGTTACAGGAGAACAGCAGCCTGGCATAAGGCCTAAATGAAAAAGGGTCCTTGTTTTTTCGCTCACCTGTGATATAGTCCTCGCCGGTTAATGCCTTAAACATTCCGTTATCGTCGATGCTCTTGGATGGCAGGTCGGCAAAGATGTTGGCCAACTTTCCAAAGAGCTCCGCTTTATTGAACCGGTCGCCCAGGCTCTGCCAAGGGATATTGCTGACATTTTCTGCGCCCAGCAGGATCTCCTGCGCCACCGATAAGAGTGTCGACTTGCCTGCATTTGGCGCTCCCACAAACACAAAGGACTTTTGCGCCTTGTTCACCGGAATCAGCAGATATCCGAAGATTTCCTGCATTAAAAAGATTTCTTCCTCCTGCAGAATGCTCTTTAAAAAAGCCAGGAAATTAGAACACTTGGCTTCTTTTTGGTACGCGGCCATCATTTGAACTGTTGAATAATATTTGGGTGTGTGGGGTTTAAAGCTGTCATCTAGCACATTGTAGAGTCCGTTTTGGACGTTAATCATAAAGGGATTGCAGTTGATTTCCCTGACTGGCTTTCGAATCAGCATCTTCCACTGACCCACCGTATCGTTAATCGCGGTCATGCTGGCATAGCGCGGTATCATAAATTCCCGCACCTTGGCTGCTGCCCACAAATCTTCACTGGCGCCATAAACACCACTCTGATAGAAATAATAGCTGCCGGCACCGTAGAAAGCATCCACACTAGCTGCCATGTGGTTGGCAAGAAGCCCTGATATAAACCGTAGTCCGCCGTGCTCGGTGACCTCATACCATTCCGGCAGCTCAAGCTCTGATGTCTCGCGCCTTGTTTCCCGGCTCTCTGAGTATTTTTTGCAGATATCTTTGTGCAGTGCCACCAGGGGCTTCACATCTGAGGCTTTAAGGCCAAAGTGGCTTTTAACCTCGTAGTTGATAAAAGTCTCCGCAATCACCGCTTCAATGTTATACAGGTACTCCTTCACAAAATCCTGCGCGTTTTGCATATCATCCACGGCTACCTTTTTTGCTTCAATTTCTAGAAGGATTGCTCGCAAATCTTCCACCGCAAGCGGCTTATAGCAAAGCGCCGCCGGAGCCTTGCAGCCACAGCTCCCATCATCAATCCGCTGGCACCGGAAGCCTTTTTCAGCGATGGTTCTGCAGGTCATGGGCTTGGTGCCGCTTTCCAGAAAGTGCTGGATCTTATGCTGTGTTTCTTGGTGTTGATACTTTGGATACTGCTCGGAGAGCTCATGGATCGCTTTGTCGCCATCAAGAAAGACCGCCAGATTGGTGATCATGGCATACCAGTCGTGCTCCGGCAAGGTAACGCCGTTTTCCCTGCAGTGCTTGATGAAATTGCACCGGCGCTTTACCAGCGCCAACCCTTTACGGGAGCCCTTGAGCAAGGAAAAACTGCCCTTTGCCGGTTCGTCCTCTACCTGTGGCAATACCGCTTCCAGCGCAGCTTGGGTGTAGCGGAGTTCCGGATTAAACTTTACGCATTCCACCATGACCGGCTCACCTTTGCAATGGTAAAATCCCGGCAACCGCAAGACCCGGCTCTCGTTGATACAGGTTTTATCTCCGTTAAACTGCGCAATCAGACGCTTTTGCACCCGGCGAAAGGCGGCTGCCTCGGCGTCCTTCATCAGCCAATAGGTATGCAGGGACTTCTGTGTCTTAACGATCAAAGATGGTTCAATCGGAAATTTCTCAATCTGATACAACTGTTCGTCAAAGGACAGCTCATCACACTCCATAAACTGGGCGTTGATTCTTTTGATGTCGCTGTCTTCATGGCCGCCGAAGTTGACCACAAAGTAAATACCCCGATGCTTGGCGTTGTGTTTTTTTAATGTGTCCGTCATCCTGTCGATCTGTGCTACAGTCGTCTCCAACTTGGCCCCTTTAAAGGTGCCGGTCTTGCGATCGTCAAACACGCGAAGGCAGAGCGTTTCTCCTGGGTCAAAGAAGGGACGCAGGAATTCTTCGATTGGGATATTAAGTGTCCTCAATCTGCCTTCACCTCCGTGCAAGCAACTGAAAAGTACCTGATGGGAATATTACGCTTCTTTGCCTTAGTGATCTCAACTTTCATGCCCTCAGAGATTATTTCACCAAAACACCAGAGCTCCGCGCACTTTGATAACAGCACAAGCCCCATGAAAAGCCCCAGATTCCGCTGCTCTTTACAGCCGTCATCCATAAACTGCGGGAACAACAGATGAGGCGCAAGTGGTATGGCATTTTGCGTGACAGCAAAGCGGGAATACCGTCTGGCCCGTTCAATGTTGGTGGCAATATCGCCTGCAAAAGGTGAGCAGATAAACACAAGCGGCCTAAAGGTACTCTTCTTTACTTGCTTTTCTATATTGGTTAAGGCCTCGTATGCCGTTGGGTCAAAATAACCCTCGGCATTAAATTTATCAATACGCATACAGCACCTCCTAAGCTGAATCGCTGCTTTTGCATACCTCCTGCAGAAGGGGTGACCATTTCGTGCACCCCTTTGCAGTGATTACAAATGGCTTTTTCGGGGTTTGTATATCCTAGCATCCCGCACTCCGTTGCAGGGAAGAGTTCCTTACCCTCGGCCACGAATACTCCCAACTCGCCAAATTCAGTGTTTCTAAACACCTGCAAATTATTTAACATACCATTCATTCTCCAATTCTTCTAAAGTTCCGTAGCTTGTCCCAACAGCGGCCTCTGCAACAATTGGCACGTCAAATGTTTTGAATGGCTGTGCTTCCATGCAGGCTTTTATAAAAGTGACCGCGTCACTAATCTTGTCCTCTGGTAGTTCAAATACCAATTCATCATGAACCTGCAGCAGAGGCCTAAGCCACAGACGCTCCGGTATTCCCTCTATGATCCGCACCAGTGCCAGTTTCAGAATATCAGCTGCGGTGCCCTGAATAGGTGTGTTCAGCGCACATCTTTCAGCAAAGCTCTTTTTGCCCCAATCATCGGATGTGATGTCGACTAGATACCTGCGTCTGCCAAGCCACGTTTCCGTATATTTTCTAAAGGCAGCGCGATCTTTGACTTCCTCCTGCCACGTTGATAGCGCCAAGTAGCCTGCCTTCAGATTTGCAATAATCTGTTCACACTCCAACAGTGGTGTATCAAGCCCGGCTTTGAATTTCAAATTCTTTTGCAGTCCCCTCGGAAAAAGACCGTAGAACACGCCAAAATTGCAATTTTTCGCAATAGCGCGTCGTTCCTTGTAGTACTCGGCGTTCTTGTCCTTGGCCTGCGCAAAGGGAATCCGGTAAATAACCGCAGTTGTTTGAGCATGGATGTCTCCACCGGTGCGATAGGTCTCAAGCATCGTGTTATCCCGGCAATAGAAAGCACCGACACGCAGTTCGATCTGGGAAAAGTCCAGCGACAGGAGCACATTGCCCTCTGGTGCGATGATGAAATCTCGCACACCAATAGGGTCGTTGTCCTTCCTCGGGCAGTTTTGTAAATTTGGATTTCTGGCCGCAAATCGCCCCGTCTCCGTGCCAAGCGGCAGCAAATCAGGATGAATCCTGCTTGTTACAGGGTCAATTTGCTGCAGGTACCCGTCGACGTAAGTGCTTTTGAGCTTGCCCCACTTGCGATATTCCTGCACCAGTTCAAAGAGCGGCACCATCTCCGGTTTGTTTTCCATGCACCACTCGGCGAGCAGAATCATGGTCTCATCGTCTGCTGCTTCACTGTACTTAGCCGTCGTCTTTAGTACCGGTAGCCCCAGGTCCTTGAAGAGATAATTTTTAAAGGCTGATGTACTGGCATTTGCGCCGATGTTCACATCACCGATGATGAAGGCTATGCCCTCTTTGAGCTTTGCCAGATGCTCATCAGCTTCTGCCTGCTTTTTAAGCATTAGCTCCTTGTCCATCAGAAGACCGTTATATTTCATCAGTCCGACATACACAGCAGTTGGGGATTCGATTTCCTCCACCAAGAAACGGTGCTTTGGCAGGTAGCGGTCAAACCAGCCATTGAACAGGTGATACAATCGAAGGGTATAATCCGAGTCGCCACAGGCATAGTGAATTGTTGCAAAATCCTGTGGATCCAGCTCGTCAAAGCATTTCCCGCCGGTGACCGTTTCAAAGCTTAGCATTTCCGCATCAAACAGTGCCGGAACCAAGGTTTTAAGCCCGCTGTCCGAGAGCTTGCGAAATTGTGTCCCGCTTTTGAGTGTCAGCTGTGACGCGGCGATGGTATCGTAGACCGGCGGTAAAAGGACGATGCCCAAAGCATAGAGAAACATCGCTTCAAAGCTGAGGCTATGGGCTACCTTGACCATCTTGGGGTTTTGAAAGACTGCGGCAATGAGATAATCCAGCACTGCCTTTGAATCTTTGACGTTTGTACCGCAGCGATGCAACAGCGGCACATAGATGGCGCTTCCTTCGGCTACCGAGAAACTGATGCCGACAATGTCTGCTTTGTGAGCATCTAATGCCGCTTTCTTATCCTCTCGATACATCTCCTTTGGCGCTGTTTCAAAGTCAAAGGCGATGACTGTGACACCGTCAAAATAAGCGTGGATTTCTTCTATCGTTGTAACGCTCTTGTATTGCATCTCTTCCTCCTTGTCCGCCTCCTGTGGGGAGCAGAGGAATCCCTGCTCCCACGCGAGGCAATTCGTTATTTCAAGGGTTCGATCACTTCACCGGTTTCGGGATCAACGGAATATTCCACATCAAGTGGCTCAACGTCGTAGCCAACCCGCTGGCTATAGGCCTTCACCTGTTCAGAGAGCTTACTTACCAGCGCATACTCCTCATTTGCAAGCTCGCGGTCGATGGCAAACTGTGCTTGCGAATAAGCGATGCCGCTGCTATTGGTCGCCTTCTTTAAGGAAAAGCGAGTCACTACTGCACTTGATTTTTTGCCCTTGGAGAGCAGACGCTTGATATAGCGGGAAAACTCCTTTAGCGAGCCGGTGGGCAGGGACAAGAGCAATGGGAAGATTTCGCCCTCGCGTAACACATAAATCCTGCGTCTGTTTTTACATGCCTTGCTGCCATTTTCGCCGGATCCGAACTGATTATTGGGACATTTTGTACAGTTTCCTCCGGGATTGCCTGCGCCGGTCAAGCCATCAAAGCTGCCGCAATCAGGCGGATTGTTGCCTCCGGCGTACTTGCTCTGGTAGTAGGCATAAAGGGGGTGATGGTAAAGGATAACGGCCGAGAACTCTTTGGCTGCATCCGGTTCGCCTGGATCAACACCTGGCACTTCAAAGACAGTGCTGCCGGCTGATGGGATCTTGATGCGCTCAAATCCACTGTCCAAGCCATTTAGTTCTTCTGCTAGGGCGTCGTTCATGTTAAAATCTGCAAGCTGCAGAAAACCCTTTTTTTCGTTGATGGTTGCAATTTCTTTCTTTTTAGACATTCTCGTTTACCTCCGTAAATTTAGATTGATTTATATTTATCGTTGCTCTTTGCAGCGTTTTTCTTTGTGATGTGACCGCTTACTTAGCAGCTTTGCGGACACCGACCGATGTCTTCTCAAAAATATTGACAAGTCCATCAAGCCAAACAGGCAGTGCATCTTCGTTCTCTGAAATCTGTTCCCTGACAAAAGCAGACAGGCTGTTGGCATTGACGGTCTCATAGATCAAATCACCAAACCCGCTTTGCCGTAACGCTTCAAATAGCTCGTCCTTCTTGCCTGTAGTAGCCGATGCTCTGGTGGTCATTGTCAGGCAGAACATGGTGCCGCATCGGGTAAAGTTCTGGGTTTCGGAGTTTGCCATCATTTCAGAAAGCTCGTAATCAACCGCATCGATTTCAGCGTTTAAGTCCTTGACCCGCTGTTCAGCAGATTTTTTGGCGTCGCGAAGCTCCTTTAGCTTGTCTGCCAGTTCAAACATTCGCTCAGTGCTCATTGGTTTTCACCTCCTTGTCACGCAAACGGATTTTTACCGTTGCGGTAATCATCAACCAGTGTTTTGGCGAGGTTTGCTTTATTCCTTAAAGCCGTCAACACCTTTTCATCGACAGTGCCTTTGGCCGTAAGATACAAATATGTGCAGGGATATTTCTGACCCACGCGGTGGATCCGCGCTTTGGTCTGCTCAAAGTTACTCATACTGTAATCCAGCGAGTAGAACACCAGCGTTGAGGCTGCAGTTAAAGTGATGCCAAGCCCGGCGGTTGCGATCTGTCCCACAAAGACCTGTATCTTGGGATCCGTTTGAAACTGAGACACCTGTGCGTCCCGGTCCAACACACCGCCTCGAATCAGTGAGTGCCTAATCCCCTTTTTATCCAGCAGCCGGCAGATCGCCGTAAGCTCCGGGATGAAGCGAGCAATAATGACCAGTTTCTGACCTTCATGGAGCACCTCTTCAATGAGGTCTTCCAACACCGAGAGCTTGGCGTCGCTTACTTTATGGGCGGCCCCGCCGTCGTCATCGCCCAGGAAACCGCCGGTTAGTTGGGATAAACGCAGCAGGCGGGTTAGGACATTGGTAACAGTAATCTCCGATTTACCTAGCTCAGCGTAGCTATCCTTAACCAGATCTCGATAGAGCTTCATTGCTGCAGGCTCCAGCTCAATGTGCCGGATAATATCTGTTGTTTCAGGCAGATCGAGGCATTCTGCCTTTGTTGCCCTGAAGGCTATGCTGTGAAGCCTGTCGGTCAGTTCTTTTTCCATCGAATGCTTCAGCACCGGTGTGTGGCTACCGTAGCCCACCATATCAAAGTAGCGGTTACGGAATACATAGAAGCTCTGACCGAAGATCTCCGGGTTTAGGAACTTGTACTGGGAGAACACGTCAATGGCTTTGTTGGTAATGATTGTCCCGGTCAGCAGCAGCCGATAGCGTGCCTTCGCGCCAAGCTTGTGTATGGCTTTACTGGCACTGATATTATGAGTTTTAATCTTATGCCCTTCATCGGCAATGACCAGATCCGCATCCCAGGCCAAAAGCTCTTTCTCCATCCGCCACGCTGACTCATAATTGATTACAGCCACCTGCAAAATTGCGCTTTGCATATGGCGCAGGGTGTCAGCTTTCTTTGTGGTGCTGCCGGTAAGAATGGCGAGGGTATAGTCAAAGGCTGCAAATTTCTCAAACTCCTCCTGCCAGACACCTAGGATGGAAAGTGGTGCGACGATTAGAACGCGCTTGATTTTTCCTAACTGATACATAGCACCCGCTACAGCTAGGGTAGTGAGGGTTTTGCCAGTGCCATGGTTAACCCATTTCCATCAGTAAAGCTGCTCCGCGACTTCTGGAAATGTTCATTCTCATCACCTCCTGAAACAAGACCGAACTTCTCGCAAACAAAATTAAAGGCTTCGTTTTGGTGTCGGTAGGGGATAGCCCTGATTGGCATCGCTATTTTTTGGGCCATTTTCTGCTCAATCACAGCAGTCACTTCTCTGCGGCAGCGCTCTAAATGACATAGTTTGTTCTTGGTTGCTGTAGTCCAACTGGATTAAACCCATCATTGATCCTTCCATCCTTCCCTACTTTCTTCTGCATCAAGAACTTCTTTGATTTCTACAGAGCGCACACTAGGTCCAGGCGAAATAACAAGGATGTTCATTTCATCACCAAGAAGCCACCGTAAAAATCTGCGGTGAACCTTGGTCTCTCCCGCTCTAATCGCTGTCTGTGGATGGTTGCCCGGTTTTTTGACTGCGACATTGATTTTGTGCTTTAACATGCTCGAATCACCTCCATCTCTTCTCTCTTTTAATGGCACGCGTTTTTGCTAAAACTTGTTACTTGCACCATCACCCTCTAGCCTTTTGGAACGCAAAATTCGTAGCCCCTTGTTGAAAAATATCCTGAGATTCTTGTCCCTTCACTTACTGGCCCCTGAAAAGGGCATATTCGTAGCCCATCTTTTACAATTTTTCTTGCATTTCTTTCTTCAGGCGACCATGTATCTTTACAAGCCTGTCCCGGATGGCGCCCTCGGTGACACCTTCCTCGCGGGCAATCTCCGTGTTGCTAATGCCCTGGTAATATTTTTTAAAGAGCAGTTGCTGCTGCTTTGGCGCTAAAGACTGAATAGCCTCTTGCAGCGCTAGCTGTTGGATAATGCTTGCTTCCATCGTTTCATCTGCAGTCTGCATTTCCATTAATGCATCATGCTTTTCCTGAACCTTGGCATAGGCTCTGTGATTTTCTATTTGAACCCTATTGTTGTTGGCTTCAGCTTTGAGCTCTTCATACATCAGCTCATCTACATCCAGACTCAATTCACTCCTTGAAATCACTGTCTTTGGACCACTTGCAAACGTGTAAACATATTCTGTGAAATCATCCTGCTTTGGGACGCGAGTAGGGAAATCTCCGACCACCTTCATCAAGGGTTTGTTGGTTCTGAGATTTGACATCTGCTTGTCCTCCTTAAATTTTTTAAAGGCCTAAACGTATATATAAAAAGGCCGTCAGTCACTGCGAAAAAAGCAAAAAAACAACCGGACAAAAGCTAAATATTTAGCTACTGTCCGGCCATTTGGTAGTTCGCATGACTCCGTTGCTCGGTACTTTGGATATTGAGTTTTGAGTAAAAAAATAGCCGGATAACCGCCTTCAAATTATGAAAGCAGCTATCCGGCTATTTGGTAGTTCATGGAGCGCTTGTAGGATTTTTTTCCCGCAAAGCTCCTGCAACTGGCCCTTAATATATAGCCAGTTACTTATTTGACTCCGTTGCTCGGTATAGCAGACACGCTTCTATAGGTTTTTCTTCCTTTTTCAAGCTTAATATTTGAGACTTTTCTACAATTGGGACATTTTATTGAAATGCCTCCCACGGCCTCTTCGTCTTTGTCAAATAGCCGTCGTCCACAGCTCTGGCATTTAACCTGTTCGGTCATCTGTAACCTCCTTGGAAGAATCTTATGATTGGGTCTGACACCATGGTTTGCTTATTCACACGACAGGTATAATCTATATTATAAATACGAACACTTGTTCGGTCAATATAAAATATAGCAACTTTTTATTGCCGGAAAGATGTAACCCGCTCTGGAAGCATTGGCTGCCAACCATAGTGTAACTGTAGATAGGCCATTTCCTTGTCCACTACGTCTTCCCCTCCCTAATACAGGTCTTACCTCTGAAAAGGTATTGAAATTCGCTGTTTGCCATTATGCCGTCCATACATAAAGTGATGTAAGGAAACAATCTCCCAATCTAAGTATTTTGATGTATTACTCAGAGATATTCGCATAGCCTGTCAATTTCAAATTGAGGTGCCCCCTTGATCCGGACGCTTTACATTAATTCTTTGTTACCATCAATCCGCGTCACTCCTTTAATGAAATTTCACTTGCCCTTCTGGTATCAAGCATAATACAATTAATGTAACGTGTGAACCATAACAACCCGTTATTTTTTGAAGAGGTGGAAATAAAATGGATGAAATTAGAGAATGGGAGCTTTCAGAACAAAGGTTGCATAAGGAGAAATACAACAAACGTGCACCAGGACTGTTTTCTGGTAATGCTGATTGGCTTCGTTATAGTTGTTATGAAGTCGTTCAAGGAAAGGAAGGGTCGTTATTAATTGTTCCTTCAGATAGCGCCAAAGTAATTATTTATAATCCTTTTGATTATTACCCTGAAATATTAAAGGATTTTTTGTCACTAGGGCATTATTTTATACAGCATGCTGATGAAGGTGGTTTTCTGGGTCAACAGGATATTAAGCTCCCGATTCTGCGTTTTTGCAATAAATACGGTCTATTACGGGAAAGGCCTACTGATCCATATTTCAGGATAACTCCAAAAGAATCAGGAGAACCAGTTTTTTCAGAATCAGATGAAGATGTCGAACCCTTGCTGGATTTTGTGAAAAAAGCATATGATTTATATGAAAGAGCTAATCTTTGGAACAGATTCAATGAATGCGGTTGTGATCCAGACGATGTTCATTCGACTGTTGTTATAAATGGGAAAAGCACCCCCGTCAGCTGGGCTCTAATTTTGTCCACATATATTTGTGTTGATGACATAGGTGCTGAGCTTGATTTTAATGGTAAATGGCAACTCAGTTGGCTTTTCAAAACCTTATTAGAAGCTTTAAAGATAATGATTGTTACAAACATTACAAACGAAAGTGATACGTTTAAATTTTGTGCATTTGACCGATGCGGGGAACCATTTATTCCTGTGCACCCACTTCAAAGGTGCTGCTGTACATCGCATGCAAACGCTAACAGACAAGCTCGACACCGGATTAAGCGAAAAGATGGAATATAATAACTCGTACCGGTCATTGACCGATGACATCCCATTTAACGTGTTCCCCACCTTTTTATTGACACTGAGCGTATAGTTGATATTTCGGCAAGAAATAAAAAACCGCCCAGTGAGGACGGTTATCAAATCAAGTTACTCTTGCCATCTTAATCATACTACCCCGGAAACCGCAATTTCAATAGCAGTGTGTCCGCTATTTATCCGCTTTTTGCTTGGCCGCCTCAACTAATACCAGTATGCTGTGGCAAGATGAGCGAAAACGCAAACTTACTGCATTTCCCGTGCTCTAAAAATTTCTTAAGCAGACGTTCAGTCAACCCGCGATAAGTGTCAATATTCATCCCTTATCTACCTTCCCGGCCAGGTCCTTCAACGCATTGCCAACAATCTCCCAAGTGATATCGGCGGCGTAGCTGTATTTTTTCTGATACCGCTGCCACAGGCTGGCCATGACGGTGCTGGTGGTAACGGTCTGGACAACCTCGTCCAGGGCTGCCATTTGTTTTACGGTATTCCGTTTTTCGACCGTCTTTTTCAACGCCGTACGGAAAATGGATTCTTCAAAAACCTGGGTGGTGGTCAGGACATAAATATCGTAGAAGTTCCTTATGCGGGTGTTAGCGGTACCTCGCGTGATGACGGTTTCAAACTTCTCAGCCAGCACAGTTTCCAGATTGTATGCCATAATACTGATCGTCCTGTCCTCGAACATTAGCTTAAAGCTGTACTCGATCTCCCTCGGCGTGATGAAATCCCCGGTTGTGATGTCTATTTTCAGCGTTTGGCGCGTCTTGTCCAGGACAGCTTCAATGGATACCCGGTATCCGGGGCAATCCGCTTCCTCACGGATTTCCTCAATACCCCACAGCGTGAAGGTAACGCTGTCATCAACGCCAACTTTCAGAATATCTTGCACAATATCGGCAACCTCAGGTTCAGTCAATACTTGGCCTTTAATAGTGGCATCCAAATCCATCGTAGTGCGGCTGTCGATGCCGACCATTGCCGCAATCAGCATACCACCTTTGAGAATGAAACTATTCTTGTACTTTGACACGGCCACTCTCTCCAAAAGCCGCTCCAACATGAAGTTACGCAGGATGACTTCTGCTTCCACGTTTTTCAGTTTAGACAGATTGCGTACCAGCGCCTTTAACTGGTTCGATGTTTTCATAGAAGTACCTCCAGATAACTTCGGAGCGGTTTTGTAATGCGGAAGGTTTCCGCCATCTGCATCAACACGTTCAGGTTCTTATCGTTTCTCCTTGCGTAGCGTTTCATCGCATCGGTAACAACGGCAATGTCCATCTGGTTCCGGCTGCGGATGCTGTCACAGATTGTCCGCTCCAAACCGTACGCGGTCACCGTATGTCCGAACATCGTTTCCATCTGAACCGTACCCAGTTCGTGGAGTTCACGTTTGACAGTGAAAACGGTAAACCCCTCCTCCCGCAGCTTTTTGGCATTATATCCTGTCGGCACAGTCACGGTATAATTGATTGGATCGCGGTCGGTGAGATCATGAAGGAACAACGCCGTTTCATGGGAGTAAATCAGCTTTGGCCGCCTAAGCTGGGCGATATACATCTTGTCAGGAATGTCCTCGGGTGAAATGTATACACCATGTCCTGCCCGTTCCAGATTGCCGGAACCCACAAGCAGACGCAGCCGCTCATTTGAAAAACCAGCGTCGTTTGCCTGTGCGGTTGTTACGGTACCACCGTTTTGATGCAATAGGGTTTGCAATTCACTTGGCAGTGGCATAACATCAGCCCCCTTTTAATTTGATTTTTATACTCATATTATATATTATACTTGCATAGAAATCAAGAAGGCGATAGGTTTATGCTATTGTTACGGTAGCTACCATAACCGCGTCATTACATTTTGATAGCTACGACAACCATAAAATATGCCATATTATTACATTATCAAATGCCAGAAACCCCCGTGTTTATTGAGTTCTTTCAAATTGCATATTTCGATGCGGCGGAGCCGCTGGGTTAATGCAAACTGAGCCAGGCTGTTAATTAAATAGGGCCAGCGTGTTAAGGGGGAGCCACCAAAGATTGCCTCGATGGCTCCGGGTTTAGTGGCATTGCTTCTTACTGTTGAATCCCTTTTCTTTTACGCATTGAATCTTCTCCGTCTATGATGAGTTGGTATGAATCGTGGACGATTCGATCAAGGATGGCATCCGCTATTGTGCTTTCACTGATTTTTGTGTGCCAGCCGGCCGGTGCGAACTGTGAAATGAATATAGTGGAACCGCATTGATGCCTGGCCTCGATAATTTCGAGTAGATCCCGGGATTCAGTTTCTGATAGAGGGACCAGGAGCCATTCGTCAAAGATAAGTAAGCTAACTTTTTTATACTGGGTAATAATTTTTTTGTATGTTCCATCACCTCTGGCAATGGCTAAATCCGTTAGCAATTCTGGTAGTCTAATGTACTTGGCGGTAAAGAAATTTCGGCATGAAGCAATGCCAAGCGCGCAACCAAAATAGGTCTTGCCAGCGCCGGATGCGCCCATGACAATTACATTATGCTTTTCATGAATGTAGTTACAGGTTGATAACCGTAATATTAGAGCTTGGTCCAGTTTCCGATCCGCATGATACTCAATATCCTCAATGCAGGCATAAGGAAACTTAAAATTAGCCTTTTTAATGAGCCGGCTCAGGCGGTTGTTCTTGCGTTTTGACCATTCTGCATCGACAATTAGTCCGAGCCGTTCCTCAAATGACAGCGTGGCAAAGGATGGATTCTTCATCTGCTCACGAAGTTGCTCTGACATGGTGCTTAGACGCATTTCATTAAGCTTGTTGATCGTTGTTTCGTTAAGCATTATGAATTCCTCCCGTAGTACACAGCACCGCGTGTAAAGCTGTGGGTGTTCTGGGAGTCATTATTTTTAGCGGTCACGGATTGTTTTTGCTCTATGGTGATGGTATCTTGGTCAGATTTTAGGATCGTACTGACGTTTTTGTAGCTAGGATTAGGCGTGTAGCTCAAGGCTTTTGCACAGGCAGCTTCCACGCGAGGCAAAGAGTATCTGTCGGCCAGTTTAAGAACTGCCATACAAGCCTTGTAGCCTTGCTGCTCGATCCTGTGGAAAGTTAGTATTGCTTTAATCACTGTGGTCGTGTTCGGTCCGACAGTGTGTGCCCACGAAACGAACCTCTCAGCATTCCACTGTGTATATTGCTTGTGTTTTTCAGGCATGTGGTCTTCAACTGTGCTGTACTGTCCAAAGCGACCATAAAGCCTAGGGTGTGAGCAAACTCTATGGTTTTTGTAAAAAACTTCTATGACACCCCGAGTGATACGGACGTCGACTTTGTGCTTAATATACTCGTAGGGAACACTGTAGTGCATATTGTCGACAGATATGTGATAATTGAACTGTACGGTTGCAATTTTCCAGGTTGCCAATTCGTACGCTGAGGCCGGCAGGGGCTGTAGTGCGCATTTCTCCTCTTCGAGAAACGTACTTATTCTGCTGCCCGGCTTCTTCTGAAAAGGTCTATTGTTGAATTCATCAAGCTTTTCAGAGATTGCGTCATTTAAATCAGCAAGAGAAAAGTAGGTTTGATTTCGTAACGCGGCGAGAATCCAAGTGGATATGACACCTACAGCACCTTCTGCATTAGGCTTATCCTTAGGCTTTCTGACCCGTGCAGGAATTACTGCAGCACCGTAGTGCTCCGCCATTTCATGGTACGTCTTGTTTATTACCGGAGTGTGTGAAGATGTTTTTTCAACACCGGTCTTAAGATTGTCCGGCACAAGTATCCTGGGAGCTCCGCCATAAAACTTGAAGCCATTTACGTGTGCCGTGATCCAGCTTTCCTGGTTTTGTGATAAAAAGCCCTCTACATAAGCATATTGGCTACTAGAAAGCGCTGCTACGAAAATGTAAACCGGGATAATTTCACCGGTATTCCGGTCAACAATTCCAGCTGTTTGGCCAGCCCAGTCTACCTCCAACAGTTCTCCCGGTTTCCGCTTAATGTGCATTGTAGCTTTTGTCGTGGCTGCAAATTTCCGATAGTAATTGCAATACTGAGTGTACTTAAGAGGAATCTCATTACTGAGGCGACAGGAATCGCAGTATTCGCTCCAAAGCAAGCTAAGTGTAACGCCACTCTTGGCCAGCTCCCGATGAATGTACTCAGAGTCAGGGATATTACGTGATGATGGCTGAACCTTGTCCGGGAATAGCATGTGCTGAAGATCTGCGTCTCCAACATCTTCCGGAAGTGGCCATGACAGCCCTCTCTCGTTGGCACGGGTTAACACATTTGACACTGTGTTGCGTGAGCACTGACAACTGGATGCAATGCTCCGCTGGCTCAAACCCATGCTGCTTAGCCGTAGAATTTCTCGATACTTGGTCATTTTAGTGACCTCCCAATGTTTATTTGCGCTTCTGAGGATTCCAGCCGCACATACATCCATTTTAACTGGATTAAACATTGAGTGGTTCTCTAAATTAACAGAGTGGCTCTGTGATATTAACATGGTGGCTCTCAAACATTAACTTAGTTGCTCAACTGGCGTTAACTTATTCACAAATCACATAAACTAAAAAAACCTTGTCTGACAAGGTGTTACTGCTAACGCATAATGTCCAGAACTTGACGTAGTTATTTGTCCCGAAATTGCTTGATTACCTGTCAGGGGAAAAAGGGAGAATTAAAGCAACTCTCCCTGAATCACCAGCTTAATCATATGGTCGTCAATGATCCGCCGTCCATTTTGTGCGCCATAAATCATACACTGGGTACATACTTTGTTGACCAGTCGAGCTGACCCACCAGAAAAGCGGAACACCTCATCGATTGCACTATCGGAGAAAATATCCTGGGTTGCACCACCGTAATCTAAGTGACGCTTCATGTACTCACCAACCTGAGCACGATCCAGGTGCGTCAGTTTACACTGCAGATCAATCCGTTGCCGTATGGCGGCGTATGACTGCAGTTGGAACTTATCTCGCAGCTCACTTTGGCCTACGAGGATCAGAGTCATGGGGCTTTGCGCATCCATCTTAAAGTTAAGGAGAAACCGAACTTCCTCTAGCATCTCGCGGTCGAGAAGGTGCGCTTCATCCACGATCACGACGGGTTGTAGTTTGTGGATTCCTCGCATCAGTTCGATTTCCCGGTGCAGTTGGCGCTTCGCATCGCCACGATAGAATTTAGACTCACAGCCTAACTGTTCTAGTAGCCCTTTGTAAAAATGCCTTGGTGTTAGCTTGGAGTCTGCCAGATACATCACTGTGAATTTAGCAGGATCCAAGGTGTCTCTAAAGCGACGAATTGTAGTGGTTTTACCCGTACCACAATCACCGGTGACCACGGCAAATAACTGGCGCTGCGCTGCGTACTCCAATCGTCCAATCGTCTCTTCAAGCATGATGGATGGGTAAAGTTCATGGGTCGGAATCCCTCTGGAAAACGGTGTTTGAGCTAAGCCATAAAAAGCCTCAAACATGGTTTTCACCATCCTTCTTTACCGTCCGATAAGATATGGCAGGAGCTTGATCGATTTTCCGTTGTTCATTTTTCTTTGCAGCTGCGACCAGGAGCCTTGAACTCTGGGCCGGTTGTGGTTGTAGCTGCGGGGGTAGTGCGGGACGAGGACCGCTTTTTTCACCTATGACTAACCGTTTGGCTGTCCAGGATGGATGACCATCGTATTCAATAGTTAACTGGCTAATGTCAACCGGATCATAGACAACGTCAACTTTACATCCGATAAAGGAAAGACCCACTTCATACTTTTCACCCTGAAAACTGATACAGCCGACTTTATCGACTTTGCGCTCCTCAGAGTGCAAGAAAGCGTTCGCAATCGTTTGTGGATCGAGAAACTTTAAAGCCTTCTTGTCACTACGATAAGCCGTCGCTGGGCTCAGTTTTTGCTCTAATGCACTATGGGTCTTGTTCTGGTAACATTCCTCGAGCCAGACCCAAAACAAGTGATTGAGCTTATCTAATGTTTGCGGCTTCTCTAAGGCCACTTCACTTAGAAACGAATCAACGACTCGATTAAAACGCTCGACCTTTCCGGTCGATTCTGGCGAGTAGGGTTTGGCAAACAGCAACCGGATGCCCATTTTAGAACAGGCTCGGTTCATCCATTTGGTTTTGTACTGGCTACCGTTGTCAAAAAACACGGAATCAGGTACGCCGTACTTTTGAACGGCCTGGCGAAAACAGTCTTCGACAATTACTTGATCGAGTATGGGGTAGAACTCCCCGTGAAGAAGGAAACGTGTTGCGTCATCTAAAAATGTCACTAGGAAAACCTGTTTCTTCGCTCCATCTTTACCGATGGGCAAGTAGGGTCCGTATTTGATATCCGAATGCCATAGTCGGTTACGGTACTTTTGTTGAAAGCGTCTGGCCGCTGTTCCTGATGCGGCATACATCTGCATGTGACGGGTACTGTAGCCACGCTGTGTTAGTTTATCCTGGAGTGTGCTCCGCTTAATCTGTCCGGGTTGCGTTAATCCTTCCCATTCGAGGATTTGGATGATTTGGGCCACACTGCGCCCAGGCACTTCACGACGTAACAAGATCGCTTGTTCCAGAATGTGAAGGGGGATGGTTTCCTCTGTCTGTGGCCGGCCTTTCCCTTTAGGCTTTAGACCACCAAACCCTTCCGCTTGGTACCTAGCCACGTACCTACGCAAGGTGCGCTCGGATAAACCTGTTTGTGCGCAGATTTGAGCCTTGAGTTGCGTCACCTTTGCAGAATCGAGACCTTCTACCAACAACGGTGACAGAAGCTGCATACGATCGGCCGCAATGGATTCAGCTTTCTTTTGATCTCTCATGTTCATTCCTCCTAAAATCAGGTTTCAACATGAGTTTACCGCTTCTCTATTCGGACAGGAATGCAGAACGGGTCTGTACCCAATAATTTGCATTCACGATGGGTCGGACAGTTCTAGCAAGCCAGCGGGGAGCATCCCCTACATGCTGCCAAATCCGTTGGAGCGACGACTGGGGAGGGTTGGATCTTCCTTCCGCAGATTCTGCGCCAAAACATAGAACAATGGAGACAAGAGCACCTGCGAAGCAATTGGATACCTCCAAAAACCACCGCTTCCATCGACGTATGGTGGATTCATCGGCCGCCACAGTTAACGTATCTTCTTCGCCTATAACTGCTTCAATACTTTCGCTCCCGTAACGCTTGTAGGGAACTAAGATATCCGGAAGTTCATGATGCACTCTTTTACAAAGTGAGCAACGAAGCCTGCGAATCATCAGAGCTACGTTGTCTCCAATCCCATTGATGTACTTTCTCACCCGGTTCCCGATAACTTGAAGTACGCTACCGCAACAGGGACAAGAGTTCTGCTCACCGCTCCTTACAAAAAACACCCGTTTCGGGGTTTTCAACCAGCTCAAAATCTGTTAGAATGACCATAGGTTGAGTTGGGCGCCCCTAGTGCTACTGTTGTAGGCAGTAGTGCATTTTACGGGGGCGTCTTTCCTTTCTCTTAACTCTATGGTCATTATATCGAGCAACTTCCGGTCAGGCAATACCGTTAGCTTTCGGTCCTTTTAGTTCAGCGTAAACACTTGAGGCTATGCTGCGTTGGCTGATCCCCTGATGGAAAAGCCGAAGAATTTCCCGGTAGTTAGTCATACAATGGTCTCCTTTAGAACGTATTTACACTGCTTAGTGCAGCGCATACATACATTCTACAAGAGATCGCTTCAACTGGCTCTCGGTAACCGGAAGGGTGGCTCAATTTTCCCGGACACGTGGCTCTCACTCACCGGAACAGTGGCTCAATTTGGTCCGGATTATCCAATTACCGAGGCGAAATATTCAAAAAAGCCACCGCTTTATAAAATGGTGGCTTTTTCAGCGCCCTAGTACTACGGGCGTTTCAGCGTTTTTTTGCTGTGTTTCTCCTAAAGTCAGGAACCACTCTGCAGCTTAGGTGCGATCCGCCCCAAAAACAAAAAAACCGCATGGGGAAACCTTAAAAAAGGTTCACGCATACGGTTTCTTTTAGAAAATAAAAAATCAAGCTTAAAATAGCCTGAATGGCTTTTAAATATTTGCATGGCAGACAATGGCAACTGAGTACCAGCTCCGTGGAGGATGAAGGACTTAGAACCAGTGTCTAAGTCAATTTGCAACTAAATAATAGCATATTATGCCAATGTTGTCAACTATGGGGAGCAATATAATCAGGCTCTAACCTCAGGATTAGCTAATTTGATCGGACGCCCTGACCGCATCCCAGAAATCGTGTAAGAACAGAGCAAGCATGATGAGAACGCTAGCGAAGAAAGTGTGGTCGTTAAAGAAGCCAGGGGTTGCGCTCATAGCACCATGTGCACTCAACATCAACAGGCTAACAGCCAAATAAAGTGTGAATTTCGTGACATGCGCCAAGTAGCGCTCATGAGCTCGGGCAAGGTTGGTTCGCTGATACGATAGTTCAAAGGCACCAATTATAGAAGCCGCCATTTCCCAATACTGCTTCAAGAATGATTTTACCAAGGCTCCAACAGTCAGACGCTGGGCTGTAATCTTCGGCTTACCAGGTTATTTTTTATATGCTACCAGTTATAACCTGTATTAATCCAATAGACATACAACATATGGTGAATATAATTTAGAAACACCACCCACCACATTGAATAATACTATTGTTGTAGTAATTTCACATTCTGTTTTTCTGTTTGAAACGAGAGCCATCACCGTAATAAATAACACCTCCGATTACTAGCAAAATAAACAACACCCAACTAACTGTAACGAGTTTTGGGATTCTCATAACTTCTCCAAATATACCAATCAAAAGTGAGGCTGCTGATATAAATATCATATTACCATAAGCTTTACATAAATAATCTGTATTATATTTTTCTTTTTCTTTCTTAGGTAATGTATTGTAGCCTGAAATCAGAAAAGTCCACTTTTTGTACTTGACCAGATATCCAAATACAACTACCAATATAAATACGTATAAGATTAAAATTTTCCTCCACTCCTTTGCAAAGTATTCCCCTAACGTTAATTTGTTTGTAGTTATTAAGGTTTATATTAACAGTATATGCGTTGATAGATAAAAAATATACTATCATCGCCTCTCGTTAATATCTCTATAATAAGTTTCGGCTAGATTATTAAAAAAATCATCAAAGTCATTTGGGGCCAATAGAGCGTATTTATCATTATATTTAATAGCTACTACTTTTGAGGTTGATGATAATACAATGGCAGAGCTTCCATTCATAAGGTTAAATCTACCAGCTTTATAGGAACCAATAGAAATGCCTGGCTTTCTTACAACAGGAGTAAAATCAGTGTTATCCTTCCAATTCAGTATATAAATACTATCTATATACTCTAACTTTATTGTTTCATTGACATAAGGAGGAATAATTATTTGAATATCATCGTTAATTATAATCCTTGAAGTTATTGGCGCAATTACTAAAATATAAATAGAAAATATTGAAAGGGGTAATATTAATATTATTGTCACTATATTAAACTTAATCTTCAATAAAGCTATGATTGGTATCATAGACAAAATTATTAAGATAAATAAAATATGAGTTGGTAGTGATAGATAGTAAGTACCCATTAATCATCCCCCTCATTAATCTTTGATTTTCTTCCGATAACTCACGAAATCACAGTTTATTAAATAGATTGAACAGAGCACTCGTGGTTGAAATTGAACATTTGTTCAATAATATGGAAGATTAAGTGTGTACCAAGCAGAAACACATGATAATCTCTATCATGGCCGTTGGTATCCACATGTCTCCTGGCGGCAAACATCCCATGTCTCACAGGGTCTATGCCCTCAATTCCTTCGTGCTGCCTGCCCACGTGGGTCAATGCCCTTATGGTAATTATTCAACCTGACTACCCGGCTCATTTTGTCAAAGATAAACTAAAGCTAAAAGAACAAATACCTTGAGAAAAAATACGGCGGTGGTGGTTGTGGAGATGTGGACAAAGCTTTTAGCTTTGTCCAAACAAGTGTGGAGCTTGTGAGTAACCCCTTCAGGGGTTATCCATTAAATCCACACGAGAGGCATATCCATCCAAAATCTTGATAAATAAATAACTGAATCCTAACAGCTGCCGGCAAGCTCCTCTTAATATCGCTCATCTTTTGAGGGTCATAGGCTACCTGTTTTATCAGCAGAGCAAAGATAATACGGATAAGCTTACAACACAGCAGGATTAACAACTGTTTCTTTTTCAGAGGATTTTCGGACCTGGTCGTGTAGTATTGATGCAGCTGCCCGGAACTCATTGTTTTTGGCGACCAACGGCATGATTCCCTGAAACAGCAAGGCCCTTAACCGTCTCCGTCCGCGCTTTATGCTTGCCGGAGCTGTTTTCTTTGAGGTTTAGGCTGGCCAACTTAATTATCTGCTTTGGGTGGTCAAACCTTACCAGGTCTCCGGCTTCGGCCAGGATGCCGGCCACGGTAACCAGGCCAACCCCCTTGATTTTCAGTACTTCCCTGACACCGGGAATCTGGCATACAAGCTGTTCAACCAGCTTCATGACCAGATCAAGCTGACGCATCTTCGTTTCATAGTCTTCAAGTAGAATTGAGAGGTCATTTTCAGCCGCCCTGGTGCCTTCACGTTTCCCTACTGAGGACCTGGCAGCTTCTATTAATCTGGTGGCGCTTTTACGACCCAGCGCCTTAACTTATCCTTCTGCCAACGCGCTACGATTGCCTTTGAGCCTTCCTCAAGCACTCGGACCAGCGTTGGGGAACTCCCCCCTGTGTTAGGATAGTTGTCATAGGGCTCCGAGAGAAGTATAGTTAGTGTAAGAGGTATCGGAGGAGGAAAGTGTATGCCACGGTATAGTGAAGAGTTCAAATACTCTATGATGATGAAAATGATGCCTCCCCAGAATCAATCGGTCAGTGAAGTAGCCAGGGAGACTGGTCTTTCAGAAGCAACCCTGCATAAGTGGCGAAAGCAGGCAAGAGCTAAAGGATTGGCGGCTCCTGGTGGGGAACAGGACGTTGAGCGCTGGAGCACCCAGGACAAGTTCTTGATTGTTCTGGAAACGGCTCGCCTCAGTGAAGTTGAGATGGCTGAGTATTGTCGCAGCAAGGGGCTATACGTTGAACAAGTTCTTGCCTGGAAAGATGCCTGCATGCAGGCGAACGGCGGTGTTGCACAGCAGGCAGCCCGGTTGCAGAAAGAATTACGTCAAAAAGACCAAAACCTTAGAAAAGTAATCCAGGAACTCCGTCGTAAAGAATCAGCATTAGCAGAAACCGCAGCACTATTAGTACTTAGAAAAAAGGCAAATGCGATTTGGGGGGACGGGGACGCCTGACCAGCGCTTCAGATCGCGTTATAGTTATACAGTTGGTCAATGAAGCCACAGATGCAGGGGCTCAGGAGAAAATAGCTTGTAAGGAGTTAGGGATTAGTCAGCGTACTTTAAAGCGGTGGCGTAATGATACTACTCCTATGGAGGATCAACGACCGATTGCTAAACGTTCGATCCCTAAAAACAAGCTTAGCGACGAGGAAACCAAAGCCGTTTTATCCGTGATTACCCAAACTGAATACCAAAGCCTTCCTCCCAGCCAGATTGTACCTATTCTAGCTGACAAGGGCGTCTATCTGGCCTCAGAGTCAACTTTTTATAGAATCATGAAAGATAGTGCGTTGCAACACCATCGGGGGCGGAGCAAAAAACCAACCAGCAAGCCAATTTCGACGCATTGTGCGACGGCTCCAAATCAAGTTTGGATGTGGGATATTAGCTGGTTACCGGGACCTGCCAAAGGAATTTATTTTTATCTGTACTTGATTCTGGATCTCTTTAGTCGAAAGATAATCGCTTGGGATATTTGGTTAGAAGAATCGGCTGAAAACGCCAGTATTTTAGTACGACGCGGGGTTTTGTCCGAGCAGTGTTCCTTATCTTTAAAACCCCTGGTTCTCCACTCTGACAACGGCAGCCCAATGAAAGGTGCTTCTTTACTGCAAACCTTATATTCTCTCGGAATAACGCCTTCGAGAAGCCGCCCACGTGTCAGCAATGATAACCCTTATGCTGAATCCATTTTTAGAACCTGTAAGTATCGCCCTAATTACCCGGCATCGGGATTTTCGGATCTCACACAAGCAAGAGAATGGGTCTTAACCTTTGTCCGCTGGTATAATCTCCAGCATCGGCACAGTGGCCTAAACTTCCTTACACCACATCAGCGCCATAGTGGAATAGGTCAGGAGGTTCTTGAAAAGCGTCAGAATCTCTACGAAGCGGCCAAAGCAGCCCACCCAGAGCGATGGTCAGGACAAGTACGAGACTGGACTCTGGATGACGAAGTTTGGCTCAATCCAGAGCGTGTAGAAACAACCAAAATTCAGGAAAAGCAGACCTCATAAAACTCATACATATTTTGGAGAAAAGCGACAACTAGCTTGACAAATGCCGGGGGGTACATAAGGCTTCTTGTTCATATTTACACCTCCTTTCTAATTATTAATTTGGTACTCAAACAGAAATACAGATCTATTATTTATTTCGTGTTTTAGTTCTCCTTTCAACAAAAATCCCATTTCTTTAAATTCGTTTTCAAACGAATAAAAATGGAATACAGGCCTCTCGCCAGTTGAGATATCTACTGAAAACGTATTTTTATACATATAATCAATAAACCGAAATAATTCACTACAAATCTCAACTAAATTGTTAGGTTTAGAAATATAAAGCAGTGTAATTTCGTATCCCTTAATGTACCTATTCAGCCTAACTGCTACCCGAAACACTTCTTCATTCTTGAAAAGTACCTTAAAATAACTCTCATAACATCCCAACCAACGAATACTGATAGCCTGTGGGATATAGTCAGTTATAATGTCTATATATGCGCTTCTTAACATAACTGGACATTCAATGAAATTAAACTCTAGAGCATCCTCTTTTTGCATATAAATATAAGTATATCCTCTTTTAGACATCTGATATTTTTCTAGCAGGTAGTTGCAAGACTTAAAGCGAATTAAGCCTAAACGCCACATAAGGTGCATAGTTCCATCTATATCTTCATATACCTTAGCTTTCCTTGGCACATCATATGTGTTTTGTATGTGATGCACTATTTCTTGGACACTGCATGATCCATTACACATTTCAATAATGTCCATAGTCATTTGATTGATTTTTACATACCCAAGTTCTGGATGGTCTCTTAGCATCAAAGAGTATATGCCATTTTTCTCTTCTCTGTTAAATGATTCCTTTTCTTTGAGATATACAGGAATAGAAATATCCATTTTAGGCTTAATCATACTGCCACCTCTTCATTTCTAAAAATAGCATAAGAATAAAATTTCTCATTCTTCATTTCAAATGAGCGTATTAGTAACTCTTCAACAAAACCTAAATTGGTTAGTGTTTTCTTAAAACCAGCTTCCAATTGACGAGACGATACTATTATTTTAATTTTCGCAATTTCTTTATTTAACCTGAAAACAGATGGAATAGTTTGTGATAAAAGTTCTCCTCCTACCATGCGGCAGATGGCTAAAGTCATGAAACTAGAATGTTTTATTTCTGAGTGCTGAAAAACTACAATGTCTTTAATTTCAGTTTCTGAGACTTCCCCAAATATCTGAACACGAAACTTAAAAAAAGCATTCCGCAGATTTCTGAGAGTGAATTCGTTTGGAGAGTTAAAACAACTAAGAAGAAATTCGGGGTTTCCCTTCACACTGTTTTCTCTTAAAAATAGAGAAATATCAATTACGTCTTCAGATGTAAGTTCTCTTATCATATTGCACCTCTTTGTTTTATAATACTAGCAAGTTGCAGTGTTGTTTTTTCTTCAAAAGAATTATCAATAAAATCAAAATCCAAAAAACCGTGCATTAGTTCGGGAATATTTACCTTTTCACTTATATCCATTTTTTCCGGTGAAACAATTTGACGTCTTAAATAATTAATAAATTCATTTTGCCACATCTTACTAAATATGCCTTTTTTAATATATTCATCAATTGATATGTCTTCTATTTTTCCTACTGTTATTGGAAGGTATGGCGAAACTGTTATTTCACCAAAAGCATTTATTGATAAATATGGACTTTTTTCAAAGTTATCATTTAATAAATGGTCAATAGGGTCTCCATACTCAATTAGCATTTTATTCTCAACTATATTTTTAATCGTCCTATTAGATACAGCCTGAACAAAATGTTGGTATTCATTATTTGACATAACATATTTTCCCAATTTATGCTTAGCACGCCCTATTAGCATTAACGGTTGTATACGAAAAATGTTAGCTCCTAGGGATTCAGCTAAGTCAATGGTCTCAATAATCTCTTTAGCATTGTTTTTGTTGGGTGCGAAAGCAATTGCTAGAACAAAAGAACTGTTATTTAATTCAGTACGTTTTTGATTTAAGAGCTTTATTGCTCGGACGGCTTGATCAAATGCTCCTTTATGGTTTCGTAGCCAATCGTGACTAATCGCATTTGATCCATCAATGCTAATTTGAACCATCGAAAATCCAGAAGAAATTATGCTTTCGGCAGTCTCCTCTGTTATCAATTCACCGTTCGATACCATATTTATACTCATACTATCACTAATTTTGCGCAATTCTGAAGCAGCCTGGAATATCACTTCTTTACGTAATAAAGGTTCGCCACCACAAAAACATATAGCGTTAGGTAACAATTTTCCAACATCCATAATAATTGAAAACAGTTTTTCGTCACTTAATTCCTTTTTTTCTAGATAATTTTCACCACTGAAATTGTAGCAATGCAAGCACCTATATGTGCATTTGTATGTGACATCAATGGTTACAACGTATGGAGATATCAAAATAAACCCTCCCTCTATGAATCGTTGAAACTGCCGCCACTTGCCCCTCTCTCACTATCAATAACTACAGTTTGTCAAGACTTAATTGCCATGTTGTCTTTAGAAGCTACACAACAGTCCATATTGACGTTGGATGGAAAACTTTTCAGTTGTTTTTCGGAATCCTGTGTAATCGCGAGAATAAGGGGAGTAGACTCTAATGCTAGGGGTTTAAACCGGTTGTAGTAGATGAAGTACAAGAGATGAGTCCGTCCATGTTAGCAGAAATTCGGTTTGCAGTAAATCACCACATGGACTCCTGCTCACTGTTCCCCTTGATTCTGGTCGGGCAGCCTGAGTTCCGTCGGACACTGCGTCTGAAAAAGCATGAGGCCGTAGCTCAGAGAATCCCCATGCAGTACCACTTAAGCGGCCTCAATCCGGAAGAGACGGCTGCATACATCCGGCATCAGATGCAGGCGGCAAATCTGACAACACCCATGTTTGCCGAGAGTGCCATCTCTCAGATCCACGCTGCCAGTCAGGGAATCCCCCGAATGATTAACCTCATTTGCAGCCAAGCATTGTATGACGCAAAACAACGCAACAATGATGTCATTGAGGAGTCCCACATTATTCGTGTTTTGACTGATCTCGACCGGCAAAGAGGTGTAATTGTCTAAGCATGGAATTTTAACTAAAATAAAGTGACGGCTGGATTCTCACTCTGCTTTCGGGTTGTCGTTTAAGCAGCAACGCCATTGGCGGTGAGAATTCCGCCGTCAGAATAAATGCGGTCATGACCAGCCGACGATTCCTTTATGGAAAAGGTCTTTAATCGTCGCTAGATAAAGCTTGCCGCCGGCTGTTTTGAATTCAGTTTTTTGCTTATTCCAGCAATTAAGAACACCCATTTTCTTTGTCAACCTTCTTTTTCTGTTCCGAGCGTTTAACAACAAAACATATGTTAGCTGATTCAAAAAATGCTGTTAAAAAGTATTATGAAAATCATTCCAATTTCTCGTTCTACATAAAAACGAAAACTCCTGCTGCATTTTTCGAATTTTTCAAAATAATTAATTCCGAGGTTTCGGTGCTTTGGTTCGATGCGGGATGCATCAGTTCTTGAGCAGAGCTTGAAAGGCGTCGAGGTACTAATGCTGCTTTCCACAGTTATCTCAGAATTTTGCTTTCTGGCGAAAAAGGCGCACAGCGTGTTGCTTTTTAACGAGTCCGATTGTATTTATTAACCACTCGAAAGAGCCGCTTCGGCAAGGTTTAACAAGTGTCGTTTTTGCATACCCCACTCCAATTTTCAACGATTCTCCTTGCCATAACCGCCAAAAAAGCAGTTCTCAAATCCTGTTACTGCTAAAAAACTCTATTTCAAACCTCTATAAAATACCAAAAGCCACCTCGCGAAACCGCAAGAGTGGCTTAAATACTGGGCTTTTGGGCAAAGTAAAAACCATCTGCCGACAGAACAAATTCTATCAATAGATGGTAGATTATTTGGTGGAGGCGAGGGGAGTCGAACCCCTGTCCGAAGGCCAACCAGCAAGAGCTTCTACGAGTGTATCCTCAAGTTTGGATTTGCGTAACGGGCTCCTTGAGGCCGGATCCCACTACACTAGCACAGTTGTGATTCCCAGTTTTTTTGGCTCTGCCAACCGTAAAACCGGTAGCCTGATTAGTCGATGCCCGGCCTAGTGCCTACAGGCTCGGAACTAGCGGACACGCTGCTATTTAAGCAGCGAGAGCGTAATTATCGTTGGCGTTTAAGCCTTTTCCACGTTGTTGACCGGGTCATGGGCCCGGACTCGCTACTCTCACCCATCAAACCCCCGTCGAATCCAAAACGCCCCCAAAATTAATATTGGTTGTTTTCCTTAAAAGCTCTTTCCACTTCACGCTTAGCTTCCTTTGTGGCTAAAGCATCACGTTTGTCGTACTGCTTTTTGCCTTTCGCCAGCGCTATTTCCAACTTAATGAAGCCTTTTTTAGGGTACACCTTGATGGGAACCAGGGTATATCCTTTTTCCCGCGTTAAACCGATCAGACGGCTGATTTCCCGACGGTTCAGAAGGAGCTTGCGCTTACGGAGAGGTTCATGGTTAAAACGGTTGCCTTGCTCGTAATGGCTGATGTGCATATTGTGTATATAAACTTCGTTGTTCTCTACCCGAGCATAGCTGTCTTTCAAGTTTGTCTTCCCGGAGCGAATGGATTTTACCTCTGTTCCGGTCAAGACCATACCCGCTTCGAATGTTTCCTCAATATGATAATCGTGAAATGCCTTACGGTTCTTTGCAAACAGCTTTTCTTCCATGCAAAACCTCTTCCGCTAGATAACCCTATTTGCCATATACAAATAGGGTCAGCCATCTCTCTTCTGTGTCCATTATAGCATTTGTCGTATTTTTCGTCAACCGCCTGGCTTTTAGCCGAGAGAGTTAAACCATCCAGCAAATACCCTCTTCCTGCCCTCACCCTAACACTCTCCCAAAGGGAGAGGGGATTTATGGGGAAGCCGAAGCGAAGGCCTCTGCGGAAACAATCTCCCTGCCAAACATCCTACAGCAATTTTATACTAACGCCTTTGGCTGTGTGTTTGTCCATGCTTGACATAGCTTAGTCTTGTACACCGGTAAGCATAAAGTCGATCTGTCGATTTTCTTTGCTAACGCGCTTCAGGATAACGCGAACAGGCTGTCCAATTCGGTATGATTTTCCAGTTCTCTCACCGATGAGAGTCAGCTTATCCTCATGAAAATTGTAATAGTCATCCTCCATACTGGAAACATGAATTAACCCTTCCACCAGGTTATCCAGTTCAGCGAACAAGCCAAAGGAAGTTACACCGGAAATGACGGCATCATATTCCTGACCTTCCTTTCCTTCCATGAACTCAACTTTTTTCATATCAACACTCTCGCGCTCTGCTTCCATGGCCAAGCGTTCGCGTGTAGATGAACGATCTGCGGCGTTATAGTTGTTATTAGCAATTTTCGCAAGTCTTTTTGCTGACGGTGTCCCAGTCAAGTATTCGCGTAGCAAGCGATGAATTACCAAGTCAGGATAGCGGCGAATAGGCGAAGTGAAGTGGGTGTAGTATTCGGCAGCTAGGCCGTAGTGCACCGCGTTTTCTGAAGTATAGCGGGCCTGCTTCATGGCTCGCAAAAGCACCGTGTTTATAACCCGTTCCTCCGGTTTTCCTGCTATATTGTGCAGCAAAGCCTGCAGTGAGGAGGAATGCATTTTTTCGGGCGCGCCCTTGATGGAAAGTCCAAGGTTCTGAACAAAATCACGGAAGTGAATCATCTTCTCGTCAGCAGGCTTTTCATGCACCCGATAAACAAAAGGAAGCTTTAGCCGAAAGATATGTTCGGCAACCGTTTCATTGCAAACCAACATAAATTCTTCAATGATAATTTCTGCAATGGTACGGGGACGCTTCTCAAGCGCAATCGGCTTACCGTCATCATCTAGCTTCACTTTTATTTCGGGAACCGCAAAATCCAAGGCGCCGCGCTTAAAGCGCTTTTCCCTGAGCAGCAAGGCTAAGCGGCGCATTTCTTCAAACATGGGAACTAGTAAACTGTACCGCTTACGCAAATCTTCGTGATTATCTTCGAGGATCGCCCGCACGTCGTCATAAGTCATTCTTTCTCGGGTACGGATTACACTGGGGGTAAAATGGTGAGCGAGCAACTGCCCCTGATGATTAAACTCCATAAAAGCACTCATGGCTAGGCGGTCAACATTGGGATTTAAGCTGCAAAGGTCATTAGAGAGCTCCGGCGGTAGCATGGGAATCACACGATCAACTAGGTAAATGCTGGTACCACGCTGAAAAGCCTCTTTATCTAAAGCTGTGCCTTCTTTGACATAATAGCCGACATCTGCAATGTGCACACCTAACTCCCAATTGCCATTTTCCTTTTTATGAAGCGAGACGGCATCATCCAAATCCTTGGCATCAGCACCATCAATCGTCACCATGAGCAATTCACGGAGGTCGCGCCTGCCTGTCAGCTCTTCTGCAGACAATTGACGGCTATATGCTTCCAGTTCTTTCAAAACTGCCGGGGGAAACTCTTCCGGCAATTCATGTTTTTTGATAATCGAAAGAGTGTCTACCCCTTTTTCTCCAGGAAAACCAATTACATCAACAATAGCTCCCTCAGGATTGCGTCGTTGTTCCGGCCAGCGGGTGATTTCAACCTGGACTTTCATGCCGTTTTTAAGTTGTTTTGCTTCACCTTTCGGAATAAAAATGTCTTGTGCGATGCGCTGGTCGTCTGGTATGACAAATCCGTATTGCCGACCGGCTTCGTAGCGGCCAACAATCAGCTTGGAGCGGCGCTGCAGAATGCGAATAATTTCGCCCTCATTATTCCTGTTGCTGCTAGCACTTTTCACTAACCGCGCCACGACTATATCGCCGTGCATAGCACCATTCATCTGGTTGGCCGGGACAAAAATGTCGCTGGTTGCTGGGTTGTCCTGGATAATAAAACCAAAGCCAGACTGATGGCCCTGCAACCTCCCTACCACCAGATTCATTCTTTCCGGCACACCATAAAGGCCATAGCGGTTTTTAATTACTTTGCCTGCCTGCTCCATTTCCTCCAGAAAACCCTGAAAGCGTTTGAGATCTCTCTTTTCATTGATACCTAACTGCCGACTCAAGTCTTCTACTTTTAGCGGCTTGTATGCGCCTTCACGCATATAGTTCAATACTTTTTCCTCAAAACTCATATTTCTGCCTCATTTCTTTTGGTATCCTTCCTTAGAGCCCCAGTTCTCTCGAAGCATTCTGCATGGCTTCCAGGCTGATGCTAATAAATTCTTCTAGACTCAGACCCAACTGGCTGCATGCTTTAATTTGCTCCCTGCTTGCACCGCGGGCAAAGTGTTTTTCGCCAAACCGGTTTAAAACAAACTGGGCATCAATGGCGGAGAGCTTTTTAGCCGGGTGAATCAGTGCTGCGGCCACAATCAGTCCGGTGACTGGGTCTGCGGCATAGAGTGCCTGGTCCATCCTGCTGATTCGAGCATGACCCAATAGTTCATTGTGGGCGCGAACTGCTTGGATAATTTCTGCTGGGAAGCCTAATTCCTGCAATCTCTGCGCGGCAAGAAGCCCATGCTGCTCAGGATGTTCGACAGTTTCATCATAATCTAAGTCGTGGACAAGGCCTGCCAAGCGCCAAGCCTCTACGTCCGCGCCGCAGTGACAGGCCAACGCGCCCATCACTGCCTCTGTAGCGACCATGTGTTTAATTAAGTTTTTGTTTTTTGTATGTTTTTTAACCAAATTAAGCGCTTCCATACGCTCCATAGCAGTTCACCCCTGAAAAATAATATATTTACGAGCCATTTTTCCATTCGGCTTAGATCGAATAAATCCCTGCTTTATGCCTAGGCAAACATTTAATAAAGGTAACAAAAACCCCCCCAAGCTAAGATCCGTCTTAGAGTGGGGGGATTAATCACGTCTTATTTGCAGCACTTCTATCAGTTTTAGAAGAAGCGCTCAATCAGGGGAACGACGCGGGCGAAAAGCGGAGCAAAAACAAGCGCCACAATGCTCATCAGCTTGATAAGAATGTTAAGCGAAGGACCGGATGTGTCTTTAAACGGGTCACCAACAGTGTCACCAACAACAGCAGCTTTATGCGGGTCGGAACCCTTGCCGCCATGAGCGCCACCTTCAATATATTTTTTTGCATTATCCCATGCGCCGCCGGCGTTTGCCATGAAAATAGCCATGAGCACACCTGTAATCGTTGCACCGGCCAATAATCCGCCTAACGCTTCTGCACCCAAGACTAGTCCGGTAGCAACGGGCACAAGTACTGCCAGCAGGCCCGGCACCACCATTTGTTTCAGGGCAGCGGCGGTGGAGATATCTACACAGCGAGCATAATCGGGCTTTGCTTTCCCTGCCATCAGGCCGGGAATTTCCCTGAATTGACGACGAACTTCTTCAATCATTTCAAATGCTGCCCGACCCACCGCTTCCATGGTTAGGGCAGAAAAGAAGAAGGGAAGCATTCCGCCAAGAAACAAACCAACAATTACCGTGGCACTGGTGATATCAATTGAGGGGATATTGGCTGCCTGGGTATAGGCAGTAAAAAGAGCCAGGGCAGTTAAAGCGGCAGAACCAATGGCGAAACCTTTACCAATGGCAGCAGTCGTGTTACCCATCGCATCCAGTTGATCCGTAATTTTACGAACAGACTTATCCAAGTGGGACATTTCGGCGATACCACCGGCGTTATCGGCAATTGGGCCGTAGGCATCAACCGCGATGGTCATTCCCGCAGTCGCCAGCATGCCGACAGCAGAAATAGCAATCCCATAAAGACCTGCTGTTTCATAAGCAATGATAACAGCACTGCCAAGCACCAAGATCGGCAATAGTGTAGAGCGCATGCCCACAGCCAAACCGGAGATGATGGTTGTGGCCGGACCGGTTAGTGATGCTTCTGCAATCCCTTGTACAGGCCTGTAATGATCTGAAGTATAGTATTCAGTGATGCGGCCAATTAAGATCCCGGCTACTAAACCGGAAACTACGGCAAAAAACGGGCCGATACCACCAAAAACTTCTCTGTAATTATTAATAATGAAAAACGCAGCTATAATTACCAAGATGCCGCTAACCAAGGTGCCGCGCTCTAACGCGGTAGACAGTTTGACTCCCTCTTTTGCTTTAACAAAAAAGGTGCCTAAAATAGCAGCAATAATTCCGGTAGCAGAGACTAGCATCGGCACGAGCACACCCTCAATGCCGTAAACCACAACACCGATGGTGATAGCAGCAATAATAGCTCCCACATAAGATTCAAATAAATCCGCACCCATACCGGCGACGTCACCAACGTTGTCGCCTACATTATCTGCAATAACAGCCGGGTTGCGGGGATCGTCTTCGGGGATACCTGCTTCTACTTTTCCTACTAAATCAGCACCAACGTCCGCAGCTTTGGTATAAATACCGCCGCCTACACGGGCAAAAAGAGCGATGGAGCTAGCGCCAAGAGCATAGCCGGTAAGCATCTGCACATCGCCGAAAATCAGGTACAGAACGCCCAGGCCCAAGAGTCCCAAACCAACAACAGAAAGACCCATGACTGCACCGCCAGAAAATGCCAAGGTCAGCGCTTCATTTATCCCTTTGCGGGCAGCATTGGTTGTACGCACATTGGCTTTAGTAGCTATGTTCATCCCAATATAACCGGCCAGCGCTGAAGCGAATGACCCTACCAAATAGGAGACAGCCGTACCTATGTCAATAGCGAAAGTGATTACAAAAAAGAGAATAATGACAAAAATGAGCAGGACACGGTATTCACGTTTAAGGAAAGCCAGAGAACCCTCTTGAATTGCCTGAGCTATTTCTTTCATCCGTTCGTTGCCAGGATCCGCTTTGCTAACTCTGGCAGCTAAGTAAAAAGCGAACAGCAGACCTACAACACCCGCAAGCGGCGCCAATATGATAAGATTTTCCATACAGTTTCTACTCCTCCTTCTATCTAGATTCTATCTTGACCCGGCAGCCGGGTTAAGCTCTAAGGATCGTCAAGACAATAGCCAGCACCATAAACAAAACAGCGAAGACGACAGTTAGTTTTGCCAGCAAATCATCTACGCCTTTTTTCTTGCCGAATATAGACTGGGATGCGCCAGTAATTGCTCCGGAAAGACCGGCCGACTTGGAAGACTGTAAAAGAACGGATGCAACCATACCTAGAGCTGCCAGCAAGAACAAAATATTAACTGCTATTTCCATCCACCACACCTCCTTTTTTGAGCCACAATGAATTTGTCAAAATATTGAGGAAATAACCTCCGCCACGCTCTGCCTTAGAGCACAAAGATATTCTATCATACAGCTTTAGAAAAAACAATAAACGATTTACATTTTTTAAGCAGATTCCACTGTGGTGGGCAACAAGCAAGGGCAACTACCTTAAAAGATGGGCGTTCGGGAAAAAGAGTTGCCTGCCGCGCGCGTCTTCGAAATTAGCGATAAGGGATTGTCCTCGCGGAGAGATAAAAAACTGGATTAAATCAGTGGCACCTGCAAAGTTAATACTGGCATGGCGTGCCGGATTAACAGCCATAATGCCATACTGATTGTGCAAAATTTCCCCTCCTTCAAATAGGAGAGCCAGATCCAGCTTATCCTGCTGCATATAATAGGTGCCACGGTCTGTAAGGGTATAGCCATTCCGCTCATCAGCCATCCGCAGCGTATCGGCCATACCGGCACCGGCCCGCAAATACCAAGCCCCGCTTGGCGTCATTCCAGCCGCACGCCAAAGCTCATTCTCTTTAACATGCGTGCCTGAATTATCCCCACGGGACACAAACGTGGCTCTTGCCTCAGCAATGGCTCCTAGTGCGCCGGCAGCGTTTGCTGCCCTCCGAATGCCGACAGGGTCTGCTGCAGGACCGACAATGACAAAATCATTATACATCACCCTCACGCCGTCCGATGAAGTGACCCTGATTCCCGGCAAAGCGGGCACTGCTACCCAATTCTTCTTCAATCCGGAGTAAACGGTTATACTTAGCCACACGATCTACACGGGACGGCGCACCAGTCTTGATTTGTCCCGCAGCCGTAGCCACTGCCAAATCGGCAATGGTAGTGTCGGCAGTTTCTCCTGAGCGGTGGGAAATTACAGAATTATAGCCATGTTTCTGCGCAAGGGCGATACAATCCAATGTCTCTGTTACAGAACCTATCTGGTTCAATTTAATTAAAATTGAGTTAGCGGTAGAGGTATCAATCCCCCTCTGCAACCGCTCCATATTGGTCACAAACAAGTCGTCACCCACAAGTTGTACCTGCTTGCCCAATACGCCCGTAAGCAGCTTCCAGCCTGCCCAGTCATCCTCCGCCAGACCGTCCTCAATGGACACGATCGGGTATGCGGCCACCAGCTGCTCATAAAATGCGACCATTTCCTGCGACGTCTTCTGCAGCCCTTCACCGTCCAGATGATAAAGACCATCCCTGTACATCTCACTGGCGGCCACATCCAGCGCCAGCACTACGTCGCTGCCGGGACTATAGCCCGCCGCCTCAATAGCTTGCATAATTACAGCCAGCGCAGCTTCATTAGATACTAAATTTGGCGCGAAGCCGCCTTCATCGCCTACGGCTGTGTTCAGCCCCTTTTTTTGGAGCACTTTTTTTAGATGGTGAAATATCTCTGTCCCCACACGCAATGCCTCGGCAAAAGTAGGCGCGCCTACCGGCAATACCATAAATTCCTGAATATCCACGTTATTGTCGGCATGCTGACCGCCGTTTAAAATATTTAACATGGGCACCGGCAGAAGCCTGGCGTTGGCACCTCCCAGATAGCGGTATAAAGGAAGCCCCAAGGAAACTGCCGCCGCATTAGCTACTGCCATGGAGACACCCAAGATGGCGTTTGCTCCCAGTTTGCCTTTGTTTGGTGTCCCATCCAGTTCAAGCAACATTCGGTCTATTGCCGCCTGCTCTAAGGCGTCCATCTCTCTTAAAACCGGAGCAATTAGCTCATTAACATTGCTTACGGCCCGCAGCACTCCTTTGCCCAAATATCGCTTGCTGTCATTGTCGCGCAACTCGATAGCTTCAAACGCGCCGGTAGACGCTCCAGACGGTACGGCTGCCCTGCCAAAGCCTCCTCCCGCCAGCGATACGTCAACTTCCATGGTAGGATTTCCCCTGGAATCCAAAATTTCACGAGCAAAAATTTTAATGATTTTACTCATCTTTCTGACCTCCTGTCTTCTTTGCCTTAGCCTGTCCCTTTTTCCGAGAAAGGTGGATTAAAAGCGATGTACCGGTCATTTCAGGCGGCTTAGGCAGGCCTAGCAACTCCAAAACTGTGGGAGCCACATCTGCTAAAATTCCGCTTTTACGCAACTTTTGTGGCGGATAAGATGCCAGTATAAACGGAACAGGATTAGGTGTATGAGCAGTAAAACTCAAATTGTTTCGCCCTACTGTCATCTGTTCCACATTGCCATGGTCCGAGGTAACAATCGCAATACCGCCTTTTTCAAGCACTGCCGTCACTACCTCCCGCAGAGATGCATCCACGGCCTCAACCGCTTTAACGGCCGCTTCCAGCACGCCGGTATGACCTACCATGTCGGCATTGGCATAGTTTAAAACAATCAAATCGAAACGACCTTCATTGATTTCCTGCAACACCCGCTTTGTAATTTGCGGCGCGCTCATTTCCGGCTGAAAATTATATGTAGGAACTTGCGGTGATGGAATCAAAATGCGCTCTTCTCCCGGAAAACATTTTTCCTCGCCGCCGCTAAAGAAAAACGTAACATGGGCATACTTTTCGGTTTCAGCAATTCGCAATTGCGTTAAGCCGGTTTTAGCGATGACTTCCCCCAGCGTGGCGCTTGGATGGTCGGGCAAAAATGCCACCGGCACGTTGATTTTTTCATCATACTCGGTCAAGCTCACAAAATAAGGGTAGGGATGATTTTCCCCACGGTTAAAACCGCTAAACTCCGGGTCTGTGAGCGCGCGGGTAATTTGCCTTGCTCGATCAGGACGAAAATTGAAAAAGATTACGGCGTCAGCCGTCTTGATGGAAGCTACCGGCTTGCCATCCTTGTCAAGAATCACAGTCGGCCTGACAAACTCATCTGTTTCTCCACGTTCATAAGCCGACTCCAAGGCATGCATCGCCACGGCAGCCACTTCCCCTGTGCCGTAAACCATGGCATGATAAGCCAATGCCACCCGTTCCCATCGTCTGTCACGATCCATCGCATAATAGCGCCCCGAGACGGTAGCAACTTTGCCCACTGCTAATTCACTCATTTTATTTTCCAAGGCAAGTAAATACTCACCTGCACTGGTGGGGGCCACATCCCGCCCGTCAAGCACAGCATGGACAAATACTTTATCCATATTTTCTCGCTTAGCCAATGCCAACAAAGCAAACAAGTGGCGCAAATGACTGTGGACACCGCCGTCTGAAAGCAATCCCAACAAATGAAGCGCGGAATGATTTGCCTTTGAGTAGGCAATCGCTGCTAAAAGTTTCTCGTTCTCAAAGAAAGGACCATCCTCGATGGCCTTGTCAATCCGGGGCAACTCTTGGCAAACAATTCTACCAGCACCGATATTCAGATGTCCAACTTCTGAGTTCCCCATCTGCCCCTTCGGAAGTCCCACTTCTTCACCACTGGCTTTTAGTCGCGCCAGCGGAAATTCTTCTTTGAGATGGTGATAGAAAGGCGTATGCGCTTGGTAGAGGGCATTGCCGTTCTTTTTTCTGCCTAAGCCCCAACCATCCAAGATAATTAAGGCGAGAGGGCGGGGACGACTCATGATGCAACTGCTCCCAAAGCGTTTTGCACAATAGCGGCAAAGATTAGCGGATCAAGACTGGCGCCGCCTACCAGAGCACCATCAATCTCAACCTCCCGCAAAAATTCGTCGATATTTTCCGGCTTAACACTGCCACCATATTGAATTCTAAGATCACGTGCCACTTTAAGGCTAAACATCTCGCCAATTATTTTGCGGATATGGCGAGCCACCGCGGCTGCGTCGTGAGCGCTGGCTGTCAAACCGCTGCCGATTGCCCAAACAGGCTCATAAGCCACAACTACTCTGCGTACATGGGAGGGATCCAGACCCCTCAAGGCGATACTAACCTGTTCTCCCACTACACTGTTTGTCTGCTCCGCCTTGCGCTGTTGCAGCGTTTCCCCCACACAGACAATAGGCACCAGCTCATGGGCAAAGGCCGCCCTAACTTTGCGGGACACCTGCTGATCCGTCTCGCCAAAAAGCTGTCGCCGTTCCGAATGGCCGAGAATCACATATTGCGCACCTAAATCTTTTAGCAGCAGCGGTGAGACTTCGCCTGTGAACGCGCCGGCTGTTTCCCAATACATGTTCTGCGCACCAAGCTTGAAGCCATACTTTCGACATGGCTCCGCAATTAAAGCAAGCAAAGGGCTCGGTGGACAAAGCACTGTTTCCAGCGCATCTTCTGCCTTCAACTGACTTCCCAGCTGACTTACAAAGCTTGTAGCCTCCTCACTCGTTTTATGCATTTTCCAGTTAGCGGCAATAATTGGTATCCGCATGCCAAACCCCTTCCTGTGGACTACTAAGTTAGCTCTCTTGAAGAACTGCAATTCCAGGCAGCTCTTTCCCCTCCCAAAACTCCAACGTAGCGCCACCCCCGGTGGAAATGTGTGAAATCTGCTTATCTACACCTGCTTTTTCCGCCGCCGCAATCATATCGCCGCCGCCAATAATCGAAAATGCTTCAGATTGCGCAAGAGTATGGAGCAGCTCAATACTCCCCTGCGCGAAAGCATCCAGCTCATACATCCCCAGCGGACCGTTCCACAAAACAGTGCCTGCCTTACTAACCAGATCTCCATAGCTCCTTCTTGTTTGCGGGCCAATATCAAGAGCCATTTTACCTGGCTGCACCGCATCCACCGTAACAGCTTGAGCGCCAAGCCCATCTTTCGGGCTATCTGCCACAATCAAGTCCGATGGTAGACAAAGCTTTACCTTGAGGATTGCTGCCTCGCGCATAATTTCAACCGCAGCTGCTAGCTGGTCCTCTTCCACGAGCGACTTACCCAGCTGATATCCTTTTGCCTTCAAAAAAGTATTAGCCATGCCGCCGCCAAGCAAAAGAGTATCCACCAGCCTCAGCAGATTATGTAAAACTCCAATTTTATCGGCAATTTTACTGCCCCCTACGATGGCTACCAAAGGCCGCCGCGGGTTAAGCAGGCTTTTAGAGAGATTTTCTATTTCTGCCACCATCAGCATGCCTGCTACTGCTGGAAGGTATTGTGCCACCCCGGTGTTGGAGGCGTGTGCCCTGTGCGCAGTACCGAAGGCATCGGAAACAAACAGATCGGCAAGTTCGGCGTATGCCTTAGCCAGTGCTGGGTCATTACTCTTTTCTCCGGGGTGGAAACGCACATTTTCCAGCAGAAGAAGCTCTCCAGGCTGCAGAGCTGCGGCGGCAAGAGAAACTTCTTCGCCTACTACTTCATCGACCTTCTGCACATGGCGATCTAGCAGCAGAGACAACCGCGCCGCCACTGCGTCCATGCGCAAACTTTCATCCGGCTTCCCTTTTGGACGACCAAGGTGACTAGCTAAAATTACTGCGGCTCCCTGCGCCAGCATGTAGCGGATAGTGGGCAGCGCCGCCTTGATCTTCGTATCGTCAGTAATTTCACCATGTTCATTTCTGGGCACATTAAAATCTACACGAGTAAAGACCCGTTTGCCAGACAGGTCAATATCTTTGACTGATTTTTTTGTCAAGAAAGACACCTCCGCAAAAGAAGCTGCCGCAGCCTCTCACGCAGGCGGCAACTTTTCTATTTATAAGCCCTGTTTTGCGATAAAGAGAGCCAGATCAATAACACGACAAGCATAGGCATACTCATTGTCATACCAAGCGATCACTTTGACCAGATTATCCTGCACAACCATGGTGGACAGGGCGTCTATAACGCTAGAACGCGAATCTCCCTTATAATCCACAGAAACTAGCGGCTCATCAGAAACACCAAGAATTCCTTTCATCCGACCGGCGGCAGCGCGACGGAAAGCATTATTAACTTGTTCTGTTGTTACAGAGTTGTCCAGTTCCGCCACCAGATCAACTAATGAGACGGTAGGAGTCGGCACCCGAATTGCTAAACCGTCTACTCTGCCGCGAATCCCGGGCATGACCATGGATACGGCACGCGCCGCTCCTGTGGTGGTCGGAATCATGGACAAGGCGGCCGCTCTGGCGCGACGCAAATCACTATGTGCCAGGTCCAAAATCCTCTGGTCGTTAGTATACGCATGAATAGTCGTCATTAACCCTTTCTTAAAGCCAAATTCATCATCAAGCACTTTGCAGACAGGCGCCAGGCAATTGGTGGTGCAGGAAGCATTAGAAATGACATGGTGATTGGCCGGATCATACTTATCTTCATTTACCCCCATTACGACTGTATAATCTTCCCCTTCAGCCGGGGCTGTAATAATAACTTTCTTTGCACTGCCGTCCAGTTGCTTTCCGGCTTCGCGAGCATCACTAAACGACCCCGTAGCTTCAATTACGATCTCCACACCATAATCACTCCAGTTAAGATTGGCGGGATGACGATCAGCCAGAATTTTTACTTCCCGCCCATTTAACAGGAGCGCATTCTTTAACGGCTCCACATCGTAAGGTGTGCGGCCGTAGAGCGAGTCATACTTCAAAAGATGCGCCAGCATCTTCGGATCTCGTGTACTGTTAAAAGCTACCATTTCCAGCTCAGGATGCTCCTCTACCAGTCGGATGCACGCGCGCCCGATTCGACCGAAACCGTTTACACCGATTTTAATCGTCATTCTATTGCCTCCCTAAAATATAATCCTTAAAGCAAAACTTATCTTTTTGGAACAGAAGAAAAACGCTTCGCGCTTTATCTACGACCCCCCATTGTGTAGGAAATCATATAATTTCCTTACCCACAAGAAAAATCCTCACCCAGAGGCGAAAGACGCATAGATAATTCGCTAATAAAAGCTAAATTCCTGCCGCACCCGGAGAAAAGGATGTGCCTCTGCACATCCTTTTCTCTGCTAAATACGTTTTCTCCTAGTTGATGAAGGAATGCCTATTTCTTCCCGGTATTTTGCTACTGTACGACGGGAAACCAGAATATCCCGCCTAGCCAATAACGCCACCAGCTTTTGGTCGCTAAGTGGCTTATGGGTATTTTCAGCATTAATCAATTCGCGCAGATGGCTCTTGATTGATTCGGAGGAAACAGCCATACCATGAAAATCTTCCACACCTGAACAAAAGAAAAATTTTAAAGGAAAAACACCTCGCGGCGTTTGCACAAATTTATTAGCCGCCGCCCTGCTGACTGTCGACTCGTGCACCCCAATTTCATCTGCAATCTGACGAAGAATCAGCGGTTTCAAATGTTTAATCCCTTCATCAAAAAAACTGCGCTGCATTTCCACAATACTTACTGTCACACGATACAAAGTCATCCGGCGCTGTTCTATACTGCGCAGCAACCAGAGCGCCGAATCCAAACTATTTTTTATAAAAGAATTAGTACTAGCCTCACTGCTCTCTTTCCCCAACAATGTCCGATAATAGGGATTAACAGCAAGACGGGGCGTAGATTGCTCATTAACCAGCACAATATATTCGCCTGCCACCTTTTCTACCACCACATCGGGCACAACGTAACGCACATCACTAACATCACCAATCAGCCTGCCAGGCTTTGGTTCGAGCGTACGAATATAATCCAGCGCTGCCTGTACCTCGGCAGGTTCGACGCCTAGTTCGGCAGCAACTTTTTTGCACTTATTTTCGGCTACATCCGCCAGATACGCACTGATGATTTTAACGGCCAACGGGTGGGCATTGCCCCGCTCCCGGATTTGCAACAACAGACACTCCTGCAAATTGCGGGCACCGACGCCAACAGGGTCAAATTTCTGAATGATTTCCAACGCCGCGGCAATTTCAGACTGCTCCACACCAATCAGCAACGCCAGTTCGCCGGTATCACCTTTTAAATAGCCATGCTGGTCAATGTTGCCAATTACAAATTCGCCGATTCGCTTTTCCGTGGAAGTAAGCTTACAAAGCCCTAGTTGTAAAAGAAGATGTTCCTGGAGAGTTGGCTCCTTGCTTAAAAAATAATCAAATGCCGGCTCATCTTCATTATGCCTCAAGCGAAAAGAGGGCAAAGGCTCAGAGCCTTCGTCACGCAAATATTCTATCCAGTCAATAGGGTCTTTCTCCAACCCTTCATTAACCAACAATTCATCTATCCGTTTTTCCCCGTCTTCGCCCTCCTCAACTTCCAGCACAGGATTACTAAGCAGTTCATTCTGGACATAGGTTTGCAGCTCTAGCGCTGAAAGCTGCAACAAATTAATCGCCTGTTGCAGCTCAGGAGTCATAATCAGCTTCTGTGATTGTTCCAGCCTAAGATTATAGGAAATCCGCATTACGGCATCTCCTTTGCGAATTTGTGAAAACTCAGTACACTTCTGACGCCATAAAAAGATGTCGGCGAGAGAAAGTTCATCTGTTTTCAGACTATTCGCCAGTGCGTTGCAAAAATCCTGCCAATTTGCAAGTTATTCTCTTCACGCAGCCTTGCTCATCAAAAATTATTTTTCTCTTTCAGTTTTTTGGAGATTTTTTCCAGTTTACGCATTCTGTGATTAACGCCTGATTTCCCTAACTTTGGCTCCAGCATCTCCCCCAACTCCTGAAGACTGGCTTCAGGATGCAGCAAACGCAGCTCTGCTAATTGCTGCAGTGGCGGCTCGAGTGCAGCAAGGCCAACAGAATCGTCGATGGCCCGAATAACCTCTGCCTGTTTTACCGCGGCTTCCACCATTTTGTTCACATTGGCTGTCTCAAAGTTGACTAAACGGTTAATTCTGTTGCGGATATCTTTTAAAATACGCACATTCTCGAAGTTGAGCAGGGCAGCATGAGCTCCAATCACGTTTAGAAAAGCCACAATCTGTTCACTGTCTTTCAGATAAACTAAATAGCCGTTTTTTCTGGTGGTAACTTTCGCCTGCAACCCAAAGGTTTCAATGAGCGCAGCCAAGTCATCAGCCTGCTGTTGATAGTCAGTAAATATTTCCAGATGGTATGAATTTTCCGGGTTAGACACGGAGCCTGCAGCTAAAAACGCACCGCGCAAATAAGCTCTGCCACAGCATTTTCCCTTTTTTATCCGTTCAGCCAATTCCTGAACAAATGCACCCTCGCACATTAAGCCCAGTTGCGTCAACACTTCACGAACGCGCAATGATTCCGAAATACGGATGAGATAGACATTGTTTTTCCGCAATCTGATCTTTCTGCGCACCAGTAGCTCTGAGCTAAGGCAAAAGAGCTGCTTGAAGAGAGAAAAAATCCGACGGGCGATGGCCGGGTTAGATGTAACCACATTTAATGAGAGTCGCTTGCCTGAAATCTGGATATTGCCGCTTAAGCGGATAAATGCCGTCAATTCGGCAGCCTGGCAACATTCTCTGCCAAATTCACGGCGTGTCAGCTCATTTTTGGCCTGCAGGGCGTATGTCATGCAACACACCTCTCTCCCGGTGTATTAAACGATGCAGTGCATTTTTCTTTTTCTTCCCGCCATTAGCCTTACTAAACGCCAAATCATGCGAAAAGATAATTTTTGCCAATTCATCCGAATCGTGACGAACAAGCTCATGATGCGACATCAAGTTGCCTGACAATATCCCCACACCCATTTGAGCTAGGCGCTCGACTTCAGGAAGCACGGGAACAGAGCCCTCATGCCGGTATTTGTCTAATAAAGAGGCCGGAATATCGAAATTGTTATTCACCACAACCAGCTCAAAAATTCCGGGACCAACATGTTCATCAATTGCCTGCAGGTGATCGGCTGCCGTGTAACCATCCGTTTCCCCCGGTTGAGTCATCACATTACAGATATATATTTTCCTCGCTTTGCTTTCCCTGACGGCTGCCGCAACTCCCGGCACCAGCAGATTAGCCAGCACGCTGGTGTATAAGCTGCCTGGGCCTACCAAGACAATTTCTGCTTCGCGAATGGCATGAGCCGCCGCCGGATAAATTTGCGACGTATCCGGATCCAAGGAAAGCCGGCAAATTTTCCCGCGCTCGGCAGCGATGCGACTTTCCCCACGAATCAAACGACCGTCGACAAAGCGCGCCACCAGATTCACATTCTCTAGAGTTACCGGCAGCACTTCTCCTTTGACTGCCAGCACGCGGCTAGCGACTGACAGCGCTTCCTCAAAGCCAAACTCATCACTCAGCGCTGCCAGAAACAAATTCCCGAGATTATGCCCGTGCAACCCTTCTACCGCGGTAAACCGATATTGAAACACCTTTTCCAAAAGTGGTTCAGTATTGGCCAACGCCAGCAAGCAATTGCGGATATCGCCGGGAGGCAGGATAGCCAACTTTTCGCGCAGACGCCCTGAGCTACCCCCGTCGTCTGTGACATTAACGATCGCCGAGAGGTTCGAGCTATATCTCTTTAATCCCCGCAGCAAAGTGGAAAGTCCGGTGCCGCCGCCGATGGCAGCTATCCTGGCGCCGTTTTCACGGCAATATTTTTGATAAAGCGTCTCCCGCAGCTCTGAGCCTTGATCGCGCCCCCCGCCATGGCGGCGCGGAAAAAACATGGTAGCTCCGCCTACGGCTAAGCCCAACAAAAAGTCACGAATTTGCATCGTCTAATTCTCCTCAAACTCAAGACTTATGGATATCCCTATTCTCTTTTACCACGCGGTAATTTTTCCCTTTGAGAATCTTCTCCAACTCATTCACAATTGAAACGGAACGATGCTTGCCTCCGGTACAGCCGATGGCTATCACAAGTTGAGGCTTCCCCTCTTTAATATAGCAAGGAACGAGAAACTGAATCATGTCCACCAGCTTTTGAAAGAATTTGTGCGTAATTGCCCACTTCCAAACGTATTCTTTAACTTCCTCGCTATTACCAGTCAACGGACGCAGCTGCTCAACATAGTGAGGGTTAGGCAGAAAGCGGACGTCAAACACCAAATCGGCATCCAAAGGGATCCCGTATTTGAAACCGAATGCTACCAGCGTAATTAAAATATTCTCCTGTTCGCTGTCTGGTGCATAAAGGGAGGTAATCTCTTCTTTTAGCTGATGCGGCGTAAGCATTGTGGTATCTATTATTTTATCGGCTTTACTGCGGATTTGTGCCAACAATCTTTTTTCTTCCTTGATTCCCTCAGCAATACTGCCCTTTGCAGCCAGCGGATGGCGTCTACGCGTCTCCTTAAAACGGCGAATCAACGCCTCGTCATCAGCCTCTAGGAAGATAATCTCGTAATCAAAGCCGATCTCTTCCAGCATTTGCAACGCCTCATGCAGGCTGTCAAAAAACTCACCGCCGCGAATATCGGAGACAAGGGCAATGCGGTTAATTTTTCCCTCAGAATGCGCCGCCAATTCGGCAAATTTAGGAATCAGCATGGGCGGCAAGTTGTCGATGCAAAAATAACCTAAATCTTCAAAACTGCGAATCGCCTGGCTCTTTCCTGCCCCGGAAAGCCCGGTGATTAACACAAAACGGATATTTTCCAACATCTTCGCCCCCAATTTTCCTAATGACGATTATTACTTTACTGCTGGACAGTTTCGGCTCAAACCCTTAGTTTCCCTCTTTTACAGACTTTATTTTTCCAGATTAACAATTCGCTCTAGGGGAATCTTCAGACGCCGGATCAATTGGTAAGCTTGAAAAAAATCTCCTACACGCTCCGGTGCGTGCGCATCACTGCTGAGCAGAAAACGGACTCCGGTAGGGAGAGACTCGCTGATATACGGGTCTAACTCGCTGCCATAGGAGCTGTTAATTTCTAAAAATGTACCGTATTCCTTGCAAACGCGAGCTAGTTCCGCCGTATCAATATCAATCTGCAGACCAGGATGAGCAATGGCAGTTATCGGGTAACGCCGCACGGCCGAAGTAATTGCCGTAGTATTGGCTGCCCGCAGCGACGCAGAGCTTGTTTTCGTCCAGCCAGACCAAAAGTTACGGGCTCCCTGCCAGAAAGCAGCCAGGCTCCGGGGACGGACCAATTTATGATAGCCCACAAGCAGAAAATCGAGTTCCCGCAAAATGTCGGTGGACACATCAATTGTGCCGTCAGTATCAACGATATTTGCTTCCACGCCGAAAAGAATCTCTACCTCCGGATATTTATGGCGTAACGTCTCAATCTCTTCTTTCATCCGCCGAAAAGCATGAGCACCGCCAATGCCGATAAAAAAATGGCCGGGACCGTGGTCTGCTATCCCCACCGCCTGCAAGCCACGCTTCATTGCCACGCGCACATTATCTTCAATGCTTCCTTTCCCATGGCTATAATCTGTATGGGTGTGTAAATCGGTAATTGCATACATAAAACAAAAGGCACCCCCTACCAGGTAGTGTGCCCAAAATCATGTCCAATCACAGAGTTTTTCTTCATCTCGAATGATAATACGTTGCTTGTCCAATGTTAATATCCCGTCTTTTTGGAAACGACTCAAGATCCTAGTCACCGTCTCCCTAGACGTGCCAATCATACTGGCCATCTCCTGCCTAGTCAATTCCAGGTCGAGAAGCACTCCGTCTTTCGTCTTTTTTCCTTCATGCCTGCTAAACTGCAGCAACAGCCCAGCCATTCTCCCGTAGGCATCGTGAAGCGCCAAATCCCGGATCAATAGCTGGGCTTGGCGCAAGCGTCTGCTCATGATCTGCAGCAATGTCACCGCAAGCATAGGCTGACTCTGCAGTAACTTGCCCATATCAGTGCTGCGCAAAAGCCAACAAGTTGAATCTTCCGCCGCTTCTGCCGTGGCCGGGTAAGGCCCCTGATCAAATAAAATCACCTCGGCGAAAATATCACCGTCTTTTAAAATCTGTAAAATCTGTTGACGTCCGTCAACGCTGGCTTTACTAATTTTTATCCGTCCTTGCCGGATAACAAAAAGCGCCTCTCCTTTGTCGCCTTCCAAAAAAAGCACAGTCCCTTTCGGATAAAACCGTTCAATCATCACACAAGCGACGGTTTCCAGTTCTGTTACGGAAAGACCCTCAAAAAAGGGTACTCTTTGCAAAGATTCAGCGTTTTTAGAATAACTCATGCTCCGCCACCCCCAGGGACAAAACGCGCTTTACCGCGGCCAGCCAGAAAACGCTTCACACGCTCTGCATTCAGATTCAAAATGTTATTCTCCGGCACCCCCGCCTGGAGCGCCAGCGCCAGCGCCCGATCCAGTTTGCCCACATCTGCTGCATAATGAGCGTCGCTACTGATGGAGATAAGCACATCATGCTCTTTTGCCAAGTGCGCGATTTCCAGGCAGATTTCGCTGCTGCCTTGCCGAACTAAAAAGGAGCTGTTATTAATCTCTAAAGCCTTCCCCAGCTGTTTTGCGGCAGATACCACTTCTTCCAAAACAATGGGGAAATCCGGATTGCCGGGATGGACGACAATATCCACAGACGGGTTTTGCATTGCGTGAATGAGAGCGCGCGTATTGCGCTCCCGGCACAATAGTTCCATACAGAAATTGTGCAGTCCTACGAGGACGATATCGAGTTGCTTTAAATATCCTTCCTGCAAATCAAGCCTGCCCTGTTCATCCAGAATATTGACTTCAGCTCCGCGTAAAATAGTTACACCGCCAATCTCCGCCGGCAACACCCGTAAATTACCGAAATAATACTCGTGTGGCCCACCGGGCATAGCCGGACCGTGGTCTGTAATCGCCACCAGTTCCAATTGCTTTGCGGCAGCCGCCGCCGCAATTTCTCCAATGGTGCTGTAAGCGTGACCGCTGGCCAGAGTATGGACATGAAGGTCGGCGAGAATTCTCATACAGGGCGCACTCCTTAATAAATCACATGATAGTCCACAGCTTTAATATTAACACATCCTGTCATCAGCATGCCATGGCGCAGTTGAGCAGTCATCTTTTCAATGATCAACTTCACGCCGGCGGAGCCGCCGCCAAATGCGCCCCAGAGTGCAGGCCGGCCAATGAGCACGGCGTTAGCTCCCAGTGCCAACATTTTCAGCACATCTATGCCGGTGCGAATTCCGCCGTCGGCAAACACAAAAATTTCACCTTTCACTCGTTCGACAATTTCCGGAAGTACTTCAGCCACACCGGGGGTCCCGTCCAGAACACGCCCTCCATGGTTGGAAATAACAATAGCGGCAGCCCCTAGTTCCAACGCCATTTCAGCTTCCTTAGCCGTCATAATTCCCTTCAAGACAAAAGGCAGATCTGTCAATCCCATTAGTTCGCGCAACTGATAAAAAGTTTTTGGTCCTACCGGCTGCCCTTTGAGAGCCATGGTTACAAGTCCGGCACCATCAAGATCAATGCCCACCGCGAAAGCACCGCTTTCTTCCGCCTGGCAAATACGCTTGGCTATAGCATCCATGGAACGCGGTTTAATAATCGGGATGCCGCTGCCTCCGGCGGCGCTAATCGCTTCCAGTCCGGAAGCATAAATGGCTTCTTCGGCGCCGTCACCGCTAAAGGAGAAAGAACCGGCCTGCTTTGCTCCTGTCACAAGGCAGGAGATCATCTCCGCCTCTGAAAGCGCACCGCCCAGATTATATGAGGCACCGGTAAGTGGCGCCACAAAAATAGGAGTATCAAAAGATTTACCAAATACTTTTATAGCCGTATTAGGCTCATCAACCTGATGAATGGTACGCATATTGATATGATACATCGCCAACGCTTCACAGTTATTGCTAAACGCAGAGCCACTTAGCACACCGCCAATACCCGGAACTTCACCGGCGCACACTCTACCGTCACAGCGAGGACATACTCGGCAATAACCCTTTAGTTTTTCCCTAGCGCTGTCACGCACTTCCTTCTCAGTCATTAAAAAATTTCCTCCTTCTCATCAAAAAGGTATTGCCTAATAAAAACTGCCACGCCGTGGTCCGTATTTGTTGCCGTGATTATATCTGCCACTGACTTAACTTCTTCCCGGGCATTTGCTACAGCCACGCCAAAACCGGCGTAAAGAATCATGTCCAAATCATTGTAGCTGTCGCCGACGGCGGCCACCTGTTCTCGCGGAATGTCCAGCCTTTCAGCCAAAAAGCGGAGTGCCTGCCCTTTCGTGGCTAAACGGTCTGTAATTTCCAGGAAATTGGGTCGCGAAATAACAATCGACAGCTCATTGCCGTAGTTTTCAATCAGCGCATTTTTAATCTCTGCCAACCTGTCGTCACTGCCAATGATCGTTAGTTTGGTGGGAGCCGTCTCCAGAAAAGCCGACAAATCACCGACGGCAGTAACTTTCACATTTGCCAGTTGCTGGTAGTAGCGCGAGAAATCGTTTTCCTGTGCAACAAACAGTTCATCATTAATGTAGGCGTTAAGATGATAGTTGCCGGCCGCAGCCATCGCAGCCACCTGCCTAGCCAAGCCAAGCGGCACAGGTCTGTGGCAGAGAGTTTCCACCCCGACAGCTGTGCGAATCAACGCACCGTGATATGTAATGAGCGGCAAATCAATTTGCAACTGCTTTGCATATGGCAGAGCAGAACGAAACATTCTTCCCGTGGCCAACGTGACTAACACGCCGCTTGCCGCAGCACGGCGGATAGCATGATAATTTTCAGCCGATATCTGAAAATCTGCGCCGAGCAAAGTATCATCAAGATCTAGCGCCAAAATTTTAAAGTTGCTTACCATTTTTTACCTCGCCAATTATTTGTCTTTAATCAGGGTGCTAAGAACGCTGCTGATAATCGACAAGAGCAATGCACCGATGATGCCAACCCAAATGCTGTCAATACTAAAACCCTTTACCACATCGGCAACCAGCCAAAGCAAAAACCCGTTTACCACAAGAGTAAACAGACCGAGTGTCATAATATTAATCGGCAACGTGATTAAGTTGATCAGTGGTCGGATTACTGTGTTAACAAATCCCCAGACTAACGCAGCAACTAAAGCAGCAGCAAAACTGTCAATATTGATGCCATCGAGAATATACGCGGCAAAGTAGAGCGCCACCGCATTAAAACCCCACCGCCACAAAAAACCCCGCATATCAGCCACCTCCAGGTTTATGGTTCGACACAACTTGCCCGATTCCTTTTGACACTTAAAAGATGTAAAAGGCTGACGAAAATATCAGGAATTGCCGTTTGTTTCCCAACATAATTTTGAGTCGCAGTATAATACTAACAAAGACATCCTATTTTCTTCCGGGCCAAATCTGCAAACAACCGCCGGGAGTAAGTTTCCAACCGGGAGGGACTGCTTTGACATCAAGATCTAAGCGAATTTTTACTGCTGAGCCAGTCCAATGGGCAACAGACTATATCTTAGATATTCTGGAAACACTGGAAGAGGTAGCAAAGGACAGCGACTACGGCCTAGCTCTGTTAGCCCTTGAACGAGAAGAATTGCGGGGAATCTGGCATGAATTAATTGGCCGACTGCCGGCGACGGAAGGCCCTGCCATCTGTTCAACCGGACGCCAAGGAGCCATGCTGTTTGTGATTCGACAGCTACTGGTGTCATTGCCGCCGCTTCAACCCTGCCTGCGCCACAGCCAAGATGAGACATATCACTTAGCCTGCAAGAGGTTGACAAACGAAGTTTTCTTTCTTTCGCAATTCCGCCTCTCGCTTGAACGGAAAGCGCCCGCACCGGAACTGGTAAAAAGCGCCTTGCGTATCGTAATCAGCCGGGGCATGGCTACAGACCTGCTTTTAAACGGTTGTCCCCTGCACATCTATTGCCTCAATTATGAACTGCCCGAACCCGCCTCTTACCTTTTTCCCGCTCATACAATTTTGTGCGGAAGCAACGATTTCGACGCAAACAGACAGCTTCAGCTCATTCTCTATGAATTAGGACGCGTGGTTTATACTGCCAAGCAGACTGGCAAGGAGCTGCCGCCCGGTGTGCTCAAAGAAAAAACGGCAGAACAGTTTGCCCATCATTTTGCTGCCTCGCATCTCTCTCTAGTCTGAGCCATCCTTCACATCTTCCTGTAAAGACAAAAAGAGTGCCTCTGCTACCGCGTGATTCATAGCCTCCACAGCCGCCAGTTCCTCGACTGTAGCTCTGCGCATCGCGGCAATACTGCCGAAATGCTTAAGCAGGGCTTTTCTCCGCTTCTCGCCGATTCCGGGGATGCCTAACAAGCTGGAGCCCTTTACGCCGGGGCGCAATTTCCGCTGGTAAGTTACCACAAAACGATGCGCCTCGTCACGCACCCTTTGCAACAGTTGCAGGGCGGGAAATTGCTTTGCTAACCGCAGTGGCGTCCGCACGCCAGGTAAAAAAAGCAGTTCTTCTTCCTTGGCTAAAGCAACTAAGGGCAGTGAATCCAGACCAAGCGACGCCAGTGTTGCCAGTGCAGCACTAAGCTGACCACGTCCGCCATCTATTAAAATTAAGTCAGGAACAAACAAGAACGGGTCTTTGGCACTGGCCTCCCCCGTCTCTCCCGCAGCCAACAGACGGGCAAACCGTCTCGACAGCGTCTCTTGCAACGCGGCGTAATCATCCGGTTTTTCAACATTCCTAAGTTGAAAACGTCTGTAATCTGCCGGCAAAGAAACGCCATTTTCAAAGACGACCATCGCTCCTACCATTCCCTGTCCATGCAGATGAGAGCTGTCATAGCCCTCAATCCGCAGCGGTGGGGAGTCAAGCCCCAATGTTTCAGCTAAGTCAAGCAGCACAGCCTGAGGATCACGCACTTTGCTTCGCAAAACTTCCTGTTCCAAGAACAGGCGGGCATTATCGAGCGCCAGCCTAACCAACTCTTTTTTGGGACCGCGCTTTGGCACAGCGAGAGAAACCCGCCCGCCGTGCCGGTGCCGCAGCCATTCTGCCATTAGTTTACTCTCTGAAAGATGACAGGAGAGCAAAATCTCCGGCGGTACCGCTCTCGCATGACTGTAATAGCGGCGCAAAAATGTCGCCATAATTTCCGCTTCTTCTTCGCCGGTAGGATTAGTCAGCAAATAATGTTCACGCCCAATCACCTTCCCACCCCGCACCGCAAAAAGTTGAGCGCAAGCTAGGTCTTCGCCTACGGCGAGCGCAATAATATCCCGCTCGCCGCCTGTCGTAACGGCCACTTTCTGTTTCTTCGCAATGGCCTCCACCGCGCGATACTGGTCGCGGAGCAGCGCTGCTTTTTCAAACTCAAGATTCTCGGCTGCCGCAGCCATCCTGGCTCCCAGTTCGTTTAGCAACTTACCCTGCTTTCCCTCGAGAAACAGCAAAACTTCAGTCACAAGCTTGTGATATTCTTCTGCCGGCACATCACCTGCGCAAGGTGCCAGACAGCGGCTGATATGTCGGTTCAGGCACGCCCGCTGCGCCGTTTTTTTATTCACCGGACCGCGGCAATGGCGCAACGGAAATAGTCTGCGCAGCAAACGGATTGTTTCTTTAACGTCGCCGGCATTGGGATACGGCCCAAAATAGCGGGCACCGTCTTTTTCCACCCGTCTGGCTACATGGATGCGAGGAAAAGGCTCCTGGGTAGTAATCCGCAAATATGGATAATGCTTATCATCTTTTAAGTCAATATTATAGCGTGGCCTGTATTCTTTGATTAAATTGCTTTCCAGAATCAAAGCTTCAACTTCAGTGTCTGTTACAGTATAGTCCAGGTCAGAAATTTTTTCTACCAAAACACTCACTTTTGGCGCCGGCTTTTGGTTCTGCTGAAAATATGAGCGCACGCGTTGGCGCAAATCAACAGCTTTGCCAATATAAAGAATCCCGCCTGCTCCGTCTTTAAACAGATATACGCCGGGACGGCGCGGCAACTGTGCCAGTTTAGCTTGGATTAGCCCATTCTGTTTCGCAGACATAGCCACCTCCGTCAGCCTTTTGCCTTTTGCAGAGTTTTTGCTAAAAACCGGCCTGTATGCGAAGCATCCACCGCGGCCACCACTTCCGGGGAGCCACAAGCTACCAGTTCTCCACCGGCAGCGCCTCCCTCCGGTCCCAGGTCGATTAAATAATCTGCCCGCTTAATCACATCTAAATTATGCTCAATGACTAATACACTGTCACCATTATCCACCAGACGGTCGAGAATCGTTAAAAGCTTGTTGATATCCTCACTGTGTAACCCAGTAGTAGGTTCATCTAGAATATAGAGCGTTTTGCCGTTACTGCGCCGCGATAGTTCCGTAGCCAGTTTTACACGTTGCGCCTCTCCGCCAGACAGCGTGGGCGCCGGCTGACCAAGACGAATATAGCCTAGGCCGACATCAAAAAGCACCTGCAGTTTTCTATTAATCCGCGGCAGAGCAGCAAAAAAATCGAGCGCCTCCGCCACATCCATTTCCAACACTTCCGCCACATTTTTTCCTTTGTAACGCACTTCCAGTGTTTCCCGGTTATAGCGTTTGCCGCGGCAAACCTCACAAGGAACGTAAACGTCCGGCAAAAAGTGCATTTCAATCCGCAAAATCCCATCGCCCTTGCAAGCTTCGCAGCGGCCGCCCTTCACATTAAAACTGAAGCGGCCGGGCTTATACCCCCGCGCCCGTCCTTCCGCCGTGACAGAAAAAAGCTCCCTGATCAAATCGAACAGGCCGGTATAAGTGGCCGGGTTGGAACGGGGCGTACGGCCGATGGGCGACTGATCCACCTCAATCACTTTATCAAGATGTTCCAAGCCAAAAATAGCATCGTGCTCCGCCGGCTTCTGGCGACCGCGCTGAAGTTCCAGTGCCAGCCTGCGATAAATTATCTCATTGACCAACGTGCTTTTACCGGAGCCGGAAACACCGGTAACGCAAGTAAATACGCCCAGTGGCACTTTAACGTCTAACCCTTTTAGATTATGGGCGCGAGCTCCCGTCACAGTAAGCCATTTGCCGTTAAGCTCCCGCCGTTTTTCAGGCACAGAAATCGCTTTTCGCCCGGAAAGATATTGGCCGGTCACAGATTCCGGCACGGCTTTTATTTCAGCCGCCGTACCAGCCGCCACCAGATAACCGCCCGCAATGCCGGCGCCGGGACCGATATCAAGAATATGGTCGGCGCTGTCAATAGTTTCCTCGTCATGTTCAACCACAATCACAGTATTACCCAGGTCGCGCAGACGCAGCAACGTCTCAATCAGGCGCTGGTTATCACGCTGGTGCAAGCCGATACTCGGCTCATCAAGAATGTACAATACCCCGGTCAAACTGGAACCGATCTGCGTGGCCAGCCGAATGCGTTGCGCCTCTCCACCGGAAAGTGTCCCGGCTGCCCGGTCAAGCGTAAGATATTCAAGCCCTACGTTACTGAGAAAGCCAAGCCGTTCCTCAATCTCCCGCAAAACAAGCCGGGCAATCTGCCGCTCTTTTTCAGCAAGTTCCAGGCTGCCCACAAACTGCCTGGCACCCTCTACCGTCAGCCTGGTCATTTCCGCAATATTCTTGCCGCCCACCGTCACCGCCAGGCTGGCAGGCTTTAGCCGGCTGCCGCCACATTCCTGACAGGGATGGTGAGACATGTAGCTTTCCAACTCCTCACGCACCTGCTCCGATGTGGTCTCTCGATAACGCCTGTCCAGGTTGGCGATAACCCCTTCAAAACGCAGATTGTAGCGACGTACATGCCCGTAGCCATCTTTGTAGTTGAAGGGGATCTTCTCAGCTACGCCGCAAAACAAAATTTTCTTCTGTTCAGCCGGGAGACTCTCAAAAGGAATATCCAGCTTAATCTCAAACCGAGCGGCTACCGCCTGCAGCAACTGCTGGTAGTAGCCTTGGTTGCTGCCAGGCTTCCACGGCACAATCGCTCCCTCAGCCAGTGTGCGCCGCTGGTCGGGAACCACCAGTTCGGGGTCAATTTCTGCTTTACTGCCCAAGCCGCTGCACTTGCCGCAAGCACCGTACGGGCTGTTAAAGGAAAACATCCGGGGTGCCATTTCTTCAACAGAAAAGCCGCATTGCGGACATGCAAACGTGGCAGAAAAAAGCAATTCCTCTCCGTCAATAATTTCAATCAGCACTAACCCATTACCATATTTAAGCGCCGTCTCCAACGAGTCTGCCAAGCGCTTTTCAAGCCCCTCTTTAATCACCAACCGGTCTACAACAATCTCAATATTATGTTTCTTATTTTTGCTTAGCACAATCTCTTCTTCCAGTTGACGGATAACTCCGTCTACACGGACGCGGACAAATCCGTCGGAGCGGGCATCTTGGAATAACTTGCTGTATTCGCCTTTCCGCCCCCTTACCAGCGGCGCGAGCACATGGATTCGAGTATTTTCCGGCAAGAGCATGATCCGATCCACCATCTGTTCCACCGTCTGCTGCGCAATCTGAATACGGCAGTGCGGGCAGTGTGGCCGGCCTACACGGGCATAAAGCAACCGCAAGTAATCATAAATTTCCGTCACTGTGCCGACAGTGGAACGCGGGTTGCGGGAAGTAGTCTTCTGATCAATGGAGATGGCTGGCGAAAGTCCTTCGATATAGTCAACATCAGGCTTGCTCATCTGCCCCAAAAACTGGCGTGCATACGCCGACAAGGACTCCACATAGCGGCGCTGGCCTTCGGCATAGACCGTGTCAAACGCCAGTGAAGATTTACCGGAGCCCGATAGACCAGTAATCACAACCAATTTGTTGCGGGGAATTTCCACATCGATATTCTTTAAATTATGTTGGCGGGCACCGCGAATCAGTATTTTATCATGCTCCATGGTCACACTCATCCTCTTTTCCGGCTTTACGCAATTGGAATAATTGATCACGCAATCGGGCGGCACGCTCAAATTCCAGTTCCCGTGCCGCTTTTTTCATCTCTTTTTCCAGCTCGGCAACAGCTTTTTTCCGCTGTTGCGCAGTCATTTGCTCAATGTCTTCTTTACTTATATATTTACCCGTTTCTTCCGCCAGTTTAGTCGCCTGGATAACGGCATGCACCGCTTTGCGAATAGTGGTGGGCGTGATGCCGTGAGTCTGATTATATTCCAGTTGGATGACGCGGCGACGTTCTGTTTCTGTTATAGCCCTCTGCATCGAGTCGGTAATTTTATCTGCGTACATAATTGCCGTACCATGGACATGACGAGCCGCCCGGCCGATGGTTTGAATTAAAGAACGTTCCGCGCGCAGAAATCCTTCCTTGTCAGCATCAAGAATGGCGACAAGCGACACTTCCGGCAGGTCCAGCCCTTCCCGCAGTAAATTAATTCCCACCAACACATCAAACTTGCCTAGCCGCAAGTCACGAATAATTTCACTCCGCTCCAGAGTGTGTATTTCAGAATGAAGGTAAGTAACCTTGACCCCCAACTCCAGATAATACTCTGTTAAATCTTCGGCCATCCGCTTTGTCAGCGTTGTCACCAGCACCCGCTCATTCCGTTGGCTGCGCTGACGAATTTCACCGTACAAATCGTCAATCTGACCTTTGACAGGGCGCACAAAAATTTCAGGATCAATCAGCCCCGTAGGCCTGATAATCTGTTCCACCACCTGCTGCCGATGCTCCTGTTCATATGGGCCTGGCGTAGCGGAAACGTAGACGGCCTGGCCTACTAGCCGCTCGAACTCCGCAAACATCAGCGGCCGATTATCCAGCGCTGAAGGCAGTCTAAACCCGTATTCCACCAAGGTTTCCTTGCGAGAACGATCACCGGCATACATTCCCCTTACCTGCGGCAGCGTCTGATGTGACTCATCAACAAAAAGCAGAAAATCCTTGGGAAAATAATCAATCAAAGTGAACGGACGACTGCCGGCTGGACGACCGTCTAAATGCCTCGAGTAGTTCTCAATTCCGGCGCAAAAACCGATCTCATTCATCATTTCCAAATCATATTTAGTGCGTTGTTCCAGGCGTTGAGCCTCCAGCAGCTTGTTTTGACTGCGCAACTCCCGCAAACGCTCGGTCAATTCCAAGTCGATCTCCCGCATGGCTTTTTCCAGTCTCTCGCGTGAAGTCACAAAGTGCGAGGCAGGGAAAATAGCAATATGCTCCCGTTGACCAAGAATTTCCCCGGTCAGCGTATCAATTTCTCTGATGCGCTCAATTTCATCTCCGAAAAATTCTATGCGCACCGCTTTCTCAGTAGAGGAAGCTGGGTAAATTTCCAACACATCGCCACGCACACGAAAACGACTCCGTTCCAACTGAAAATCATTACGCTCATATTGGATAGCGACCAATTTCTTAATAATTTCATCCCGCTTCTTTTCCATCCCCACACGCAAAGAGACTACCTGCTCCCCATATTCCTCAGGAGAACCAAGGCCATAAATGCAGGAAACACTAGCGACGATAATCACATCACGCCGCTCAAACAGGGCACTGGTAGCTGAGTGACGTAGTTTTTCTATCTCATCGTTAATTGCCGAATCTTTCTCAATATACATATCTGTTTGGGGGATGTATGCTTCCGGCTGATAATAATCATAATAGCTGACAAAATATTCAACCGCACTGGTCGGGAAAAATTCCCGGAACTCACTGCATAACTGGGCAGCCAGCGTCTTATTATGGACCATCACCAGCGTTGGACGCTGCAGCCGCGCAATTACATTTGCCATGGTAAACGTCTTCCCTGAGCCGGTCACACCCAGCAAAGTTTGATGCTTGAACCCTTGCTTTAACCCTGCCAGCAAACTCTCGATTGCTTTCGGCTGGTCACCCTGCGGTTTAAATTCACTCTTAACAAGAAACTCTCCCATACCTTAAACTCCCCTGGCGCTTATTAAAACTTATTCTTAGTAGACCTAAGTATTATATCACGCTCAGCACCTTTTTCCCAACAAAAAAGTGCGACAAAACCAGCTTGTCACACCTTAGACAGCAAAAGCATGCTAAATCTTTCCTTTACTGCAAGTCAGGGGGTTGCCCCAGCCGCCATGGGGGAAGCGGTTCAGCCTGTCGGAATTGCTCTCCCTGGGCGCCGATTTGCGTGCTCTCATTAAAACCTGCCAACTCTCCCAGCTGATGCTGAAATTCCATCTCTGCCAAAATAAGCTGCCTTGCCTGCTGCAGAGCATCGTTTGCCTGGTACAAAGCCTGCAATACTTGCTGGTTCGCGGCGGCCCTGCGCAATGAATGCTGCTTTAATAGCATTTTCAGCTCATCCTGCCTATCCGGCTCTTTTTCGGCCATCACGCACCTCCTGCGACTAGTCTTTCCAAAGGGTAAAAAGATAGTCAGATTTAATGCACTCAGACTCAGCTGCGCAGCTTTCTTTTTTTAGCTAAAGCGCCAAGAAAGCGCGGCTGCCACGCGGCTGTACTGGCTAGCCATCAGCAAGACAACTAGCCAAAACAAAGGGTTCAGCAGAAAACGCGCGAAGGCCCCAAGGAACAGACGGACCATCTCCATAGACTCCATCCGCACGCTCCTTTAGATTTTCTCAAGCAGAATTTCTTTTCCCTTTTCAAGCTGCAGATCTGACTGTCCTAACAAAGCCTCAATCTCTTGCGCCAGCTTACTTCTTGTTGCAGCGTCAGCAACTCCGCTGACAGCCAAGCCATGCTTGCTTTGAAATGCGCGCACGGCACGTTCTGTGGCCTGATCATAGGTGCCTGTTTCCGCCACATCGAACTTCAGCGCAACCAGCATTTTTTGCAAAAACGTCACAAAAACATCTTTATCGCCAGGCTTTAAGTCGTTAACAAGCTGATGATAAAGCAACATAAATTCAGCAGGCAACTCCACAACGACGTCCGGCTCAAGACCTATGCCATTAATGTCCCTGCCGTTAGGCGTCTGATATTTAGCCACAGTGTACCGCAGACCGGCACTGTTTGATAACCTTTCCATATGCTGCACTGTCGCTTTGCCGTATGTCTTCGTCCCAACGAGAACCCCTGTTCCCGTATCCTGAAAGGCACCGGCAATAATCTCTGCGGCGGAGGCGCTGGCGCCGTTAACCAGAACCACAATGGGGTAAGGCTTTTGCACACCGAAAGAACTGTATGTCCGCTGAATCACCCCATGACGGTCTGCCACATGGGTAATCGGACCGGCAGGCAAAAGTTCCTGGCCAATCTTAATCGCTTCGTCTAACAATCCGCCGGGGTTATCCCGCAAGTCTAAGATCAGACCTTTCATCCCTTGAGACTCCAAAAGGAGCAGCGCTTCACGAAAATCATTGCCGGTGTGTTCGTCAAAGGTGGTGATTTCAATATAACCGATTTCTTCACCTAGCATTTGGGGAAATACGCTGGGCAGAACAATATTCCCCCGAGTAATTTCAAAAGTAAGGGGTGCGGGCAGGCCGTCTCTTTCCACTGTCAGCGTGACCTCGGTGCCTGTAGGTCCGCGCATCAGCTTTACTGCTTCCATGGTTGTGGCACCGATTAGACTTGCGCCGTCTACCGCTACAACGCGGTCGCCAGGCAGCAAACCAGCCCGTTCACCGGGAGTATTCTTGATCGGCGCAATAATCGTAATATACTCATTAACGACGTTAATCTCAATGCCTATGCCTGAGAAAGAACCGTCTATCTTCATCATCATTTCTTCCCAATGTTCAGCATCCAGGAAGCTGGTCTGGGGATCACCCAGGGAATCCACCATTCCTTTAATTGCCGCATCAATAAGTTCTTCTTTTGCCACTTCGTCAAGATGCCGTTGCGCCAAAATATTAAAAGTCTCAACAAAAGGTTTCAGTTCCTCCGGAAGATCATTTGCCGCCGCATTACCGCCAACCGCAGGGGGAGGCGTAGTCATATTCCAACGGTACGCATTTCTTGTCACCCGGAATGTCAGCAAATTACTTACGACAAGCAAAAAAATAAGGAGATATACCGTCCTTTTTTTCACGTAGTGGACACCAACTTTCAGCCAATTTTTAGCTCACTCTTTATCATTATAAACTTATTGAAACCAATAATCTACAGGAGATTTCCACCCATCTTGGTAGCATTCCACAAATTAATAAGGGCGGGTTTGAAACCCGCCCTTACGGACTGCCGCACATCGGCGGACCTGCGCCCCTGAAAACCTAACGTAGGGGCGGGTTTCAAACCCGCCCGACAAAGGTTACGGGGGGCGGGTTTCAAACCCGCCCGACAAAGGTTACGGCACATCAGCGCCGCAATCGAGATGGCTGCCTATCTGATAAAGGCTAACGGTTCAACCCGACTGCCGTTAACATGCACCTCAAAGTGCAAGTGCGGACCGGTAGACAGACCGGTAGTGCCTACCACGCCAATGGCCTGTCCGCGGGAGACACTAACCTGGTTTCCCACCAAAATACTGTCCAGATGGGCGTAGAGCGTGGCGATCCCATCTCCATGGTCGACAATCACCATGTTTCCGTAGCCGCCCCTCATCGGAAAGATATGAGCAACACCCGCATCGGCAGCTACCGCGTGTACCGGCTCTCCGTTTCTGTTGCGCGGGAAACGTGAATGCGGAATACCGATATCTACACCACCGTGCCAAGCACCGGGAGCTCCGCTAAACGGATTGACCCGGAAGCCAAAGCGGGAAGTAATCCAAGCGGGACCAAACTCCGGCACCGGCCAAGCCATTTGCCCGGAACCGCGATAAGCAGTCCTTGTTTGCCTGGAGCGGCGTTGTGCTGCCTGCATTTGCCTAATAATTCTTTCAATCTGGCTGGCTTCCCGCTCCATCTGACGAACGACTCTTTCCATTTCCTCATGCTCTGCATCAAGCGCCGCCTGCAGCTGCTGTTGTTCAGTCTGCTTTTTCTCCAAATTGCTGATCTCTGCGATATTTTGTTCACGCATAACTTGTAATTCCTGACGCTTTTGCTCCAAAGCAATTTTTATGCCCGCAATCCGTTCCCGCTCTGACTGAAATTCTGTTAAAAGCACTCTGTCTTCGGCAATTATTAACTGCAGATCATTAAAACGGCTTAGGAACTCGGCAAAAGAGGCGCTGCTAAAGAGGACTTCCAGATAACTGATACTGCCATTTTCATGAATGGCACGCAATCGAGTGGCTAGCAGACCCTCCATTTCTGCAATCTGCGTTTCCGCTTCCGCCAGATTCGTCTCAGTTTCCACGATTCTATTTTCAGTCGTACCAATTCTCTCGGCCAGCAAGGAAATCTCCTGCTGAGTTACCCTTACTTCCGACTCCAACTGGCGAATTTCTGACAGCACTCTGTCCTGTTCGGCCCTGTTTTGCTGGAGCTCTTTTCTCCGTTGATTGATATCGGCACGCACTGAACCCAGTTCTTCCTGCCTATCGGTAATCTGATTGGCAAAGACGGGCAAGATACTGTTAAACAGCAAAAATGCTGCAATCAGCAAAATTATTCCCTTTCTCCACTTAGACAAAACCATCACTCCCAAACGTTAAACTTTTAGGAAACGGCGCATGGAAACCAAACTGCCAATACCGCCAATAACTGTACCCAGTACCAGCAATAGCTTGGCCAGCTCCATAATAACCACACTAGGTGAGACAAGAGGTAAAAAATGCAAATTTAAGCTTGTCCACGCCACAGCCTCGCTGTAGATAAATACCAAGAGAATAGTTGGTAGCAGCGCACCAAAAAAGCCCAATAAGACGCCCTCGATTAAAAACGGCCAACGCACAAACCACTCTGTGGCACCCACATACTTCATAATCATAATCTCTTTGGCGCGGGCGTTTACTGTGAGCTTAATCGTATTAGCAATTAAGAACATGGCCGTCAACGCCAGACCAATCATGAACGCAATGCCAAGCCACCTTACCGCATCTGTAATGCTAAAGAGCTGCTCGACCACGCCCCTGCCGTAATCTACTCTGGCAATGCCGGGAAGTTTTGCCACCTCTTCAGCCACAGCCGGAATCTCTTCAGGAATAATGGCGCGAATTTCAAACGAATCGCGCAACGGATTGCGCTCGCTCCCCTCAAACCCTTCTACCAGCGGACCCAATTGCTCTTTCAGGCGCTCCAGCGCAGCTTCGCGGGAAACGAAACGCACTTCTTCCACTTTTTCCATCTGAATCAAGGAAACACGCAGCAAATCCACTTCATCAGGCGCCAGCGACTCATCCACAAAAGCCACAATCTCCACCTGCTGTTTAATATCCTCGGCAATATACTCAACGTTGATATTTAGCAAGATAAAACTGCCCAATATAAATAAGGTGACAGCCACAACGCCTATCGAGGCAAAACTCATCCAGCCGTTGCGGCAGACACTATTAAGTGCTTCTCTTATGTAGTGCAGCCAATTTCTAATTAGCATGTTGGCAGTAAACTCCCCTTCGCTCGTCCCTGACCACTTTCCCCCCGTCCAGCACCAGCACCCGCTGCCGCATTGCGTCCACAATCTCTTTATCATGCGAAGCCATAATGACTGTCGCACCGCGGATGTTAATCGCTTTCAGAGCATCCATAATTCCCATAGAGGTTCTGGGATCCAAGTTCCCGGTGGGTTCATCAGCAATAATTAACGAAGGCTGGTTAACAATAGCGCGAGCCAAACAAACCCGCTGCTGTTCTCCGCCTGATAGTTCAAGCGGCTTCATCTTCGCCTTTGCTGCCAGCCCAACCAACTGAAGAGCATCGGGCACCCTTCTGCGCATATCCCTACCCGTCGCCCCCACCACCTGCATCGCAAAAGCCACATTATCATAAACAGTACGGTTTTCCAGCAGGCGGAAGTCCTGAAAAACCACGCCAATGTTTCGGCGAAAAAACGGCACTTCCCGTCGTTTCAGCCGGGCAATGTCCCGCCCCTGTACTCTAATGCTGCCATCTGTAGGCAGAAGTTCCCGGCACAAGAGACGGATTAGCGTTGACTTGCCTGCCCCGCTCTCTCCCACCAGAAAAACAAATTCACCCTGTTCAACTGACAAATTTATACTCTTCAACGCAGTTACGCCATTAGGATAGGCCATGGAGACGCGTTGAAATTCGATCATGATGCCACTCCATTCCACCTGTGTTAGTTTTTTTTGTCAATAAAACTTAATCAATAATTATAATTTTCTGTCCAGCACTTTACATAAGTTCGACAGTTATTTCGAAAAACCTTTTTATTTAGGCATTTTTTTTGTGAGAAATTTGCTTCGTCTGACAGTTTTTGCCTAAATTGCAAAATGTCAACATAAAGGGAAATTGATGCCGTTCAGCGAAAATTATCTAAAAGCAAAGGAGTGGATCAAATGAACATTTTGATTGGAGGCGCGGCCGGGCAGGGCATGGAGACGATTGCCCACCTGCTGGGGAAAGCGCTGGCACGAGCCGGCTTTGGCGTACTGGCCGCCAAGGACTATATGTCCCGGGTTCGCGGAGGACATAATTTTACCTGCCTGCGAATCGAGGCAGAAACGCCTTGGATGGCCGAGCAAACTACTCAGTTGCTGGTTGCTTTAAATGAAGAGACATACAACTTGCATCGTCGATTACTGACAGAGAACGGCAAAATTATTTATGACCCGGAGCTTTTCAGTATTCCGACGAACACCGGCAACCTTGTGCCACTCCCACTGGAATCCCTGTCGATTAAGGCCGGCAGTAAGATTATGGCTAACACCGTGGCGGTTGGGGCAGTATTAGCGCTGCTAAACCAAGAAACTTCGTTGGTGGAAACACTGCTCTTAGAAACTTTTAACCCCGAACTGGCGGCGCAGAATATTGCTGCCCTGCACGCCGGTTACAATGCGGCTGCCAAATATTGTGACGGCTGCTTCAGCCTGCCGCAGAGCGGAAAAATTGGACAGCAACTTTACTTAGACGGCAACCAGACGCTGGGGATGGCAGCGTTAGCCAGCGGTTGCCGCTTCCTCGCTGCTTATCCCATGACACCGGCCACCGGTATTATGGCTTACCTTGCCGAAAAACAGGAGTCCCACGGCGTGGTCGTTGAACAAGCGGAAGACGAGATCGCCGCGATCAACATGGCGCTGGGCGCGGCATTTAGCGGGGCCAGGTCCTTAACCTGCACATCAGGGGGCGGTTTTTCGCTAATGGTCGAAGGAGTCTCTCTGGCTGGCATGACAGAAACTCCGCTCGTAATTATCATGGCTATGAGACCAGGTCCTGCCACCGGTCTGCCCACGAGGACGGAACAGGGTGATTTAGAGTTTGCGTTGCATGCCGGTCATGGCGAATTTCCCAGAGCAGTATTAGCGGCAACACATCTCGAAGACGCCTTTTACCGTCTAAACAAAGCTTTTGACCTGGCAGAAAAATATCAAATTCCTGTAATCTTTCTCTCCGACCAACACTTTGCCGACACCGCCAGAACAGTCCCGCCGTTTGATTTTGCGAAACTCAATTATGAGCGCCATCTGCTTACAGCAGAAACCCTGATAAAACCTTACCGGCGCTACCGCTACACAGCAAGCGGCATTTCCCCCCGCGCTCTGCCCGGTCAATTTCCCAATGAAACGGTGCTGGCTGACAGCGATGAACATGATGAAGACGGTCATATTGTTGAAGACGCTGAAACAAGGCGCCTCATGACAGAAAAGCGACTGCGCAAACTGGAGAGCTTAGCCCATGAAATGGAAGAACCCTGCCTTTTCGGTGAGCAGTCTGGTGAAGTGCTCTTAATCGGCTGGGGTTCCACCTATGGAGCATTACGGGAAGCCTGTACAATTTTACAAAATAAACGTGTTCGCGCCAGCCATTTACATTTTGCCGATCTTTGGCCGCTGCCTGCCGCCGCGATTAAAGCACTCTTCCCACACTTCAAGCAGAAAATTTGCGTGGAAAACAATGCCACCGGTCAGTTTGCCGCATTGTTGCGCCGGGAAACCGGACTGGTGGTGGACAGGGAGATTTTAAAATTTGACGGACGTCCGTTTTTAGCAAACGAAATCGTCTGGGAGGTAGAACAAGATGTGTAAAGCTGCCGACTATTTAAGCAAAGATACGGCTTGGTGTGCGGGATGCGGCAACTTTGCCATCCGGGAAGCATTAGCGGAAGCGCTGGCTCAACTGAAACTAGCTCCTCATCAGGTCTTGCTCTGTTCCGGAATCGGTCAGGCAGCAAAAATGCCGCATTATCTCCTAGTAAACGGCTTTAACGGCCTGCACGGCCGTGCGCTGCCGCCGGCGGTGGGGGCTAAAATTGCCAATATCTCCCTGAAAGTCATCGTAGAGTCTGGCGATGGCGATACCTATGGCGAAGGGGGCAACCATTTCATCCATACGATTCGCCGCAACCCCGACTTGGCCCATTTTGTCCATAATAACCAAATATATGGCCTGACTAAAGGGCAAGCCAGCCCGACGAGTGACGAAGGGATGAGGACGGCGATTCAAACATCCGGCGTGATTCTGCCGGCCTTCAATCCGCTGGCCGTAGCGCTGGTGATGGGAGCCGGCTTTGTGGCTCGCTGCTTCTCCGGTGAAAAAGAACACTTGCTGGCAACTATGAAACAGGCTCTGGAGTTTCCCGGTTATGCGCTAATCGATATTTTGCAGCCCTGTGTTTCATTCAATAAAATTAACACCTATGCCTGGTATAAAAAAAGAGTCTACTTCCCAAAACAGCATGAGCAAAAAGACTGGAACGCCGCCTTAACACTGGCGAGAGAATGGGGTGAGCAGATCCCGCTTGGCATCTTCTACAACGTCCCCCGCCCCACCTTTGAATCCCGCATCCCCGCCCTGGCAAACGATCACACCCCGCTAGGCACCCGACCCTTCGACCCCGCCTCGCTAGCTTCCATCCAAAATGAATTCCTGTGATGATCGAGAAACTTTTTCAATAGGGAGACGAAAGTCTTCCTCCCACCCTGCTAGAGGTCGGAGGTCAGATGTTGGACTCGTTTGAATCGGCGAAATAGCCGATTCGCAGACACTAATGGGAGAAGGGAACACTTATGCCCTCGCTCATACCATGTAGGGGCGGGTTTCAAACCCGCCCAAGCAAATGGTAGACGCTATTTTCAGGGTAGACACCCATGCCGCCTGCGGCACCATCAGAAGGATGAAAATGCGTCTCAGCTGGCCCTCACCCTAGCCCTCTCCCGCAGGGAGAGGGGAATTTGTCGGGATGGTAGACGCTATTTTCAGAATAGGATTGCAAAAAGAGAGAGCTGCGGAACTGACATTCCACCGCTCTCTCTTTTTAGTTTTCAGACTAATTGCTTAAATCTGCTTTACGCAGCTTAGACACCTTAAAACCTTCTCCCAGCACTTCATGAGCATTGCCCAAAATAACAAAGGCTCGCTGATCGACTTCCTGCACAATGGTTTTTAGGCGCTGTACCTCTGACTGGGAAACTACTGTCAGCACCATCTCACGTGAGTGTCCTGTATAGGCACCTCTACCGGAAAGGATGGTGGCGCCGCGATTCAACTCCAAGAGAATTTTCTCGACAATTATTTCTGTCTGGGAAGAAATTATCAGGGCAGCCTTACTACTGCTGATTCCTTCTTGCACAAGGTCAATCACCCTGCTGCTCACAAACAGCGAGATTAGCGCATACATCGCCAGTTCCAGACTAAAAACGATGCCGGCCAAAGCCACCACTAAAAAATCGACACTGAGTAGACTTTGTCCCATGGTAAAACCGAACAGCTTGTTTAAAACCTGAGCCGCTAAAACCGTACCGCCGGTGGAGCCTCTTGCCCGAAAGACAAGAGCAACGCCGACACCCATCAAAGCCCCGCCATAAAGAGAAGCTAGCAGCAAATCTTTCGTCACTGCCGGCAGAAATGCCAGCAGTTCCACCATCAACGAGAGGGTCACTGCGCCAAAGAGACCGCGGGCGATAAAACTGTTGCCAAACAACCGCGCCGCCAAAATAAAAAGCGGTAGATTTAAAAAAAAGATTGTCAGCCCTACCGGCAGCCCAAGGAGATGGAAGAGAATGACTCCCAGGCCGCTGATTCCGCCGGCTGCAACTTGATTAGGCACAAGAAATAATTGAAAGGCGGCAGCCACTAAAGTGGTGCCGAGCAGGACGACGGCATATTCTTTACCAGCCTGATACTTGGCCATGCCCGCACCTCCCCTACCCTTGCCTTCCGGCTGTCTGCCGCAGGTAAGACTCAATCAGCTCCTCCAGCTCCCCGTCCATGACCGCGTTAATGTTCCCTACTTCCACACCGGTGCGATGGTCTTTCACCATCGTGTATGGCTGAAACACATAGGAGCGAATCTGGCTTCCCCAGGAAATTTCCTTTTGTACTCCACGGATACTGCTCAATTCTTCCAGTTGTTGGCGCTGCTGTAAATCTGCCAGCTTGGCGCGTAACATTTTCATCGCCCGGTCTCTGTTGGCATGCTGTGAACGCTCGTTCTGGCAGGTGACGACAAAGCCGGTCGGCAAATGAGTAATCCGCACCGCAGAATCGGTAGTATTAACGTGCTGCCCGCCGGCTCCGCTGGAGCGGTAGGTATCAATCTTCAGTTCATCTTGCTTGATCTCCACATCCTGTTCGCCTTCTTCCACCTCCGGCAAGACATCTAAGGAAGCAAAGGAGGTGTGGCGCCGGCTTGCCGAGTCAAAGGGGGAGATGCGCACCAGCCGATGAACGCCCCGCTCTGCCTTAAGATACCCGTAAGCATTTTTCCCTTTGATTAAAAGTGTAGCACTTTTAACTCCTGCCTCATCTCCGGGAAGCAGGTCCATGATTTCCACTTGATAATTTTTCCTTTCCGCCCAGCGGGTATACATCCGCACCAGCATCTCAGCCCAGTCCTGTGACTCGGTGCCGCCGGCGCCGGGGTGAATGGCGATGATCGCATTATGGTTGTCATAGCGTCCACGGAAGAGCACGGCCAACTCTAGGCTGCCAATTTCTAACGCAAGGACAGCCAGATTTTCTGCCGCATCGACCCACAGTTCCGCGTCATCTTCTTCTGCCGCCAACGTAATCGTCACGTCCAGGTCAGCTAGCTTCCGGCTCACAGCCAAAATAGGCTCGACATCATCGCGCAACGCCTTTAACTGCCGGATAGTTTTTTGCGCTTGCTCGGCGTCTGACCAAAACTCCACACGACCCGAGTCTTCTGCCAACTGCTCGATTAGCTCACTTTTTTGAGCAACGTCAAAGGGAAACACTCATTTCGGTAAGACGCTCGCAAAGTTCCTTGTAAGCAGTTTTAATTTCCGCAGACATCTTGCACCTACTTCCCACAACATTTTTTATGTTTTTTCCCGCTGCCGCAAGGACACGGGTCATTCCGTCCTACCTTTTTTACCGTGCGGGACGGGGCATGCGCTGCCGACCCAATGCTGGCAGGCGTATCGTCTGTTACTGCCACTGCTTGGCGTTGCGGCGGCGCCACAACCTGAATACGGTAAAGTAAGCTTACCGACTCCTCCTTAATGGCGTGAATCATTTCTGTAAACATATTATGCGCTTCATACTTGTACTCCACCAGAGGATTACGCTGTCCGTAGGCCCGCAGCCCGACGCCATGCCGCAGTTCATCCATGCTGTCAATATGATTCATCCATTTGGAGTCCACAGTGCGCAGAATCACTACTCGTTCTAATTCGCGCATCGTCTCAACGCCGATTTTTTCTTCCCGCCCGCCGTAGGCATCAATCGCCTGACTGAGCAAAAGTTCATGCAATTCGTCTTTACTTTTTCCCTCTAAATCAGTTTTCTTCAGGCGCCGGTGAGGCAGAAAAATTCCTTCAGCCCAGGCCAGCAAGCCTTCCAGATCCCATTCATCATCGTACACTTTGTCACTGGCATATTGAGTCAGTGCATCATTTACCAGTTCGGGCAGCCATTCCAGCACAGTATCGCGCAGGCTCTCCCCTTCCAACACGCGGCGGCGCTGGCCGTAGATCACTTCCCGTTGCTCGTTAATCACATTGTCGTATTCCAGAATATGTTTGCGGATTTCAAAGTTCCGGTTTTCCACTTTCTTCTGAGCAGATTCAATCGCCCGGCTGATTAGCGGATGGTCGATCGGCGTATCTTCGTCCAGCCCCAGCTTCTCCATGATCCCGAAAATATTGTCGCCCCCAAAGAGGCGCATCAGATCATCTTCCAGCGAGATATAAAACTGGCTGGAACCGGGGTCGCCTTGCCGCCCGGAACGGCCGCGCAACTGATTATCGATTCGCCGTGATTCGTGACGTTCTGTGCCTAAGATATGCAGACCGCCGGCGGCAATTACCTTTTCCCGTTCCCGGCGCGTTTCTTCCCTGTATTTCTCCAGCAACTGCTGATAAAGAGTATGCGCATCTTTCTGCTCACGTTCAGTCAAACCCGGCTTGAAGCCATATTCTTCCGGGTCACAACCATATTCCGCCCGAAAACCGTCTTCCGCCAGAGACTCAGGATTGCCGCCGAGCAAAATATCTGTGCCGCGCCCCGCCATGTTTGTCGCAATAGTCACCGCACCAAACCGTCCTGCCTGGGCGATGATTTTAGCCTCCCGCTCATGATGCTTGGCGTTTAGCACTTCATGCCGCACGCCGCGCTTGTGCAAAGTGCGGCTTAGCTCTTCCGAAGTCTCAATCGAGATCGTTCCAACCAACATCGGCTGCCCGGTCTTATGACGCTCGATAATTTCCTCCACAACCCAGCGAAATTTGCCGCGCTTCGTCTTATAAATCACATCCGGCAAATCTTTACGCACCATTGGCTTGTTTGTGGGGATTGCCACTACGTCCATGCCGTAGATGCTTTGAAATTCCGCTTCCTCCGTAGCTGCCGTCCCCGTCATGCCTGCTAATTTCTTATACATGCGGAAATAATTCTGGAAGGTGATCGAGGCCAGCGTCATACTTTCCTTGGCCACCTTTACCCGTTCTTTGGCTTCGATGGCTTGATGCAACCCATCGCTATAGCGGCGACCGTACATCAGGCGGCCGGTAAATTCATCGACAATAATAATCTGTCCGTCTGTGACGACATAATCTTTATCACGCTTCATCAAGCTATGCGCTCGCAGCGCGTTCTCCACTTTCTTTTTAATAATACTTCTGTGCTGAGTCTGAGCAGTTTCTAATACCTGCTCCTCCTCGACTTCTTCGTAGACGATATCTTCTTCCCCATAAAGCCCTTTCTCGGCCAATAAGAGCTCGATTTGACGCTCCCCTTCATCGCTTAAAGTCACTGAGTGAGCCTTCTCATCAACTTCAAAATGGGTCTCCTGCTTCAACCGCCGCACCGCACTGTCAATGCGGGCGTAGTCGTCGTGCTGCTTCTCTTCTGTCTTCATTTGTCCGGAGATAATCAGCGGCGTTCTGGCTTCATCAATTAAAATGCTGTCCACTTCGTCGACGATCGAGTAATATAACTGCCGCTGTACCAGATTTTCCTGATAAAGCACCATATTCTCCCGCAGATAATCAAAACCAAACTCGTTATTCGTCCCGTAGGTAATATCGGCGGCATAGGCAGCACGCCGCGCTTCCTGGTCGAGCCCGTGGACAATCAGCCCCACCGACAAGCCTAAAGCCTCGTAGAGTGGCCCCATCCATTCCCGATCGCGAGTGGCCAGATAATCGTTAACTGTGACAATATGTACACCGCGGCCGGTCAAAGCGTTTAGATACGCCGGCAAAGTGGCCACCAGCGTTTTCCCTTCGCCGGTTTTCATCTCCGCAATCCGTCCCTGATGCAGAATGATCCCACCTAAAAGCTGTACGTCAAAATGGCGCATGCCCAGCACTCTGCAGCCCGCTTCCCGCACTACGGCAAAAGCCTCAGGCAAAAGCTCCAAAAGCGCCGCCTGCTCCGCTTTAAACAGCTCTTTTTCCGCATCTGCCAGTTCCCGTTGTTCCAGGGCATCCGCATTAGGAGGCAGAGCTGCTTTCAGTTCAGCCAATTGCTGACGCTGCTCTCCCAGGGAAACATTTAAGCGCTCCTTAAATTCCGCCGTTTTGGCGCGCAGAGCGTCTGCCGGCAGCGCTTTTAACTCTTCCTCCAGCAGGTTTATCCGCTCTACCAAAGAGTTTATTTTGCGTATTTCACGTTGGTTTACATCACCGATTAGTTTGGCTAGCAGGCCGCGCATGCCTAAAACCCCCTATATTTATAATACAAAAGGAACCTGGCGGTTCCTTTACAGAATCCAAATTCATTTTATCATTATTTCTCGGCTGAAACAAGTCTGCCCCCGGCGAGCATTTTCTGCTGGATAAACAAGAACATTCCGGCCACAAGCACAATATCACCCACACTAATCACTTGGGGATAAGGCATCCATAACGGAATAATATCGGTTAAAAACGGTAAGCGGCTCTCCGCAGTCAACAACGTATGTGTGCCGGAAGGCGTTATGTTCATGTTAAGCAGGTCTAAGGCGCTACGGGAGACAGGCATCGCCCCGCCGTTTGCGGCGATCGCCAAAAAATTCAAGAAACTGCCCAAGCCAAACAGCTTCATCCCCGGCGCAGCCAGATTTAACCATAAAACCCCAAGCAAAATAAGATATGCCGCCACCTGCAGCCACGGCGCCCAAGGCAGCCCGCGGCCCTCCAGCACGGCCACCAGCGAGCGCATGAGCAGCACCAGCCAGACGAGCGGCAGAAACTTTAACCCCAAATCACTTAGCCGCGCCAATTTTCCGCCTCTTAGCAGCGCCACCGCCACCGCCAAAATTATGCCGACTAAAATCAACTTATTTCACCTCTCCGCCGCAGCACTTTCACAAAGGCCTGCACCACATCCTGGCAAAACTGCGTATGACAACAGCGCTCCAGTTCGGCCACCGCCTGCTGCTTGCTCTTTGGCGTACTGTAAATCCGCGCTGAGGTCATCGCATCAAAAGCGTCGGCCACACAGAGAATTTTCGCGCCGAGCGATATTTTCTCGCCGGTAATGCCACTAGGATAACCGCGCCCGTCAATCCGCTCGTGATGATGACGGACAATATCGGCGTATGCGCCGATCAGCTTAATATTCTTGATAATTTCCGCCCCGATTTCGGGATGGCTGCGAATTAAGTCAAACTCAGCGTTTGAAAGTTTGCTCGGCTTATTCAAGATTGCTTCCGGAATGCTGATTTTGCCGATATCGTGCATCAGCGCCAGATACTCCAGCTTCTCCTTGAACTCTTCCGGCAGTTTCAGCTCTGCCGCGATTGCCACCGCATACTCTGCCACCCGCTCGGAATGGCCGTGTGTGTAATGGTCTTTGGCGTCAATCGCCTTTGTCAGCGCTTTAATCGTGCTGATATACTGGTTGCGCATCTCCATGTAAAGAGCATAGGTATAGCGCGCCAGCATCAGCGGCAACATCAAAAGAATGACTGCAGAGATGCCCATGCTGACATAAATTGCGGCAATTAGCACACCCAAGGGCGTAACAGCCAAATAATTGGGTATAACCCATCTGAAAACTATTGCCCAGACGTTAAGGAATGACCTCCGCTGAGCCAGATAAAATATACCCATTACCAGCATAAAATTAATAAAAGAAAAACTCAGAATGCTCATCATAATCGGATAAAAATCACGCAGCAGCGCAACTTGCCCGGTTATGCCGCCGAAAAACTGGTAGGCATAGCCGGCGCCGCCAGCGGCTAAAGTCAACTGTGCCACATTAAATAACGGCTTATGGAGATCTTTGCGGTGCTCCCATGTACGCTTATGCAAAATTGTGGCGAAATTACCCCAGGCCGCCGGGCCCGGCCCGAATAAAAGGATCATCGCCAAACCCACAGCAAAGCCGACAGAGACAGAGCCTTTATTATTAGGTAAGTTTACATCCATATTTTCCAGCAATACGTACAAGATTGTAAAAAAGACTACCGACAGACTGAGAAAGTCCAGCGGATTATGCAGCGCAAGCAAGAGCACGGCCGCCAAAACAACGATACTGATATATATTTTTACCGCGAGCCGCTCTTCTTTAAACGACATGGGAATACCTCCAAATATAAAAAAAAGGGCCGACAAAACTAATTCTACCACCAACCTCTTATTTGTGCACCACCAGCGAGTACCAGCGTACCCAAAGCAACGATTGCGCGAATAACTTTTGCCATTTTGAAAATCCCCCTTTGCGGTATCCTCTGCCGCGCTCCGCTACATAGCGGCAGGCAAACCGCTCCGCTCAAGGGGAAAAGGTGTCGGCCCTTTTTTTACTATGTAGATGTCAAATATCGACTGAAACGCGCCGGTTTAAGGCGGCAAGAGTTGCTCTCACCACCGCTTCTTTTTCGTCCTGTTTAACAAGTGCTGTACCCACCAAACATTCTTCCATCGGACCTTGGGTGTAGAGCAGTGTGGCGGCAACCAGATTGCGCCGCCCAAGATGATACAGCGCCACGTCTTCCAGGAAAACGGCGCTCCCCGCTTCCAGAAATCCGCTGAGCGCCTGAATTGTCGCTTCGGCAAACAGGCGGAGCCGGTTGCTGCTCGAATTAACGCCGCAGCTTCTCCCCTGGCAGGAACGTTTCGCAGAGGTCAGTTCAACCATTGCTTCAATCTTCGTGCCCTGAAGAGAATATTGAATGGCGGAAAACTTAAAGCGCTTGCCCTGAAAAACAGTATGTTCCTTGTTCAGCTGCACTATCGAAATTTTTTTATGGTCTAGGGCAATGCCCTGCTCAACGCGCAGTAGCGTCTCAATATCCCGCACTAACTGCTTGGCATTTCTCGTATCTTCCGCCAAGACGTGTATTTCTTCAATTTCTTTGTTTGCGCCAAGCACGATATTTACGGAAATTACGTCGCGGATCTGTTTAATTAAATTTTCGCAGTCGGAAAGCTTAATCTCTTTTGGAACATCGGTCAATTCCAACCCTCCCTCTTTTTATTGTTTAGCTTGTCCCCGCGGTTCAGGAGCCTGTCATTTATTGTCTGTATTAGTATCTTTAACCATAGTTCGACCAGTTAACTGAAAATCCTTCTTTATTTGCTGAGATCATGAGATTAAGCAGCCTATTTCTTCGACTAAGACCCAGAGACAGCCTGAAACTAAGGAATGTCCTCCCAGTAAAATTGGAATGGCGCACTGCGAGGCGGCGCGGGTAAATTCCCGCACAAATTCATCCTCTACCTGTTCATAAAAACCTAAATCGGAGTAAAAGCGGTCGGCATCGCTTAGCGGCTTTTTCAAATGAGCAAAAAGCACCCGGGTATCAATCAACGCCGCCTGTACTGTCCTTTCCAAATACTTAAAAAATCGCTCCAAACCAACTTCTTCCAGAAAGTAGCCCAAAAGAGAGACGACTTCATTTCGCTCCAGCCGACCCAAAGACTTCATGCCCCGCTCTTCGGAAAAAACACGCAGCCGCACTTTGAAGTTCTGATTAAGCAGAGCGATGGCCGGCGCACCGACGCGGCCAATCAGGGCCACTTCGGGATATTGGCCGCGCAGCACTTCCTTAAGCCGCTTTACGGGAGTGGTGTTCAGCTGCAGCGAGGAGAGGGCTGCGCGTAATGCCGGGCCGCCAAAGGGCGAGGCGGCTAAAAGCAGCAAGTCGGTGGGCGTGTCAATATCAAACTGTGTCCCCGGTGTCGTCGGCAGCAGGCATTGTTCAAAGCCGGCACCGTAGCGCAAAAGCAGAACAAGGGCATTATCTGTGGCAGGAAGCGGGTGTTCTTTTAAGACTGTCGCCGGGTTAAAAGCCAAGATGTCTGCAGACTGGACATTATTTGTCACATAGCGCCCTGGTTTACTCAGCACTAACCGGACTGCGTCAGTCAACTCGGCTTGGCTGATCAGGGGGACGGCTGCGCCCCCCAGGCATAAGATGGCTTTAAGCCGGTAGCGTTCGACCAAGCTAAAAAGTTCCCGGCCGAAATGAAAGTCTGCCGGGGCTGTTTTATTTAGTACCGGCAGAATCCGCTCGTCTGACCAGACGGTTAATTCCGGGCGGTTTGTCACTAAGAACACCCTATTCACATCCGGTAGCGCCAAAATTTTTGCCAAATTATCCTGCAGCGCGGCGTGACGGGCGTGCACCAGCAATTCTTCCACCGGACTGTTTGCCTGGTTCCCTTCAAAAATGACCACATCCATCTTAGACTGCATATTTTTATTCCTCCTAACAAGAAAAACGCTCCGCGCTACCCTGTAAATAGCTACCAACAGTCCCCTCTGTCTGGCTTATCCCCTCTCCCTGCGGGAGAGCAACCGGGCGAACACGCAGGTTCGCCCCTACAGCACCCATCCCGGCTATTCCCCTCTCCCTGCGGGAGAGGGCTAGGGTGAGGGCCAGCTGAGGCGCATTTTCATCCTTCCGATGGTGCCCCGTCTTTATCGGGGCATGGGGGTCTACACAACAAAAACTGCCCCTTTACGTATTTTACACCGTTATCCCGGCTACGCAAAGGGGCAGTTATGATCCGGCTATTTCAGCGTCGGTTCGATCAAGCCGTATTTACCGTCTTTTCGACGATAGACCACACTCATTTCATCGTTTTCCGCGTTGGCAAAAACATAAAAGTCGTGCCCCAGCAGATTCATCTGGAGAATCGCCTCTTCCACCGGCATGGGCTTCACACCAAAACGCTTTCTTCTAGACACTGCAAACTCATCTTCTTCTTCTACCTTGGGCAACTGGCTTAACTCTCTGATTCCGCCGCCCTGGCGTGATTTCCTGTTAATGCGGGTTTTATATTTAGCAATCTGCCGCTCTAGCTTCTCCACCACCATATCAATCGAAGCATACATATCACCCGTATCTTCTTCAGCACGGAGGAGCAAACCGTTTACCCCGGCAGTAACTTCCACTTTATGCAGGCCTCGTTCTACCGACAGCGTGACTTGAGCATCTGCATCCGCAGCAAAATATTTGTCTATCTTGCCAATCCGTTTTTGCACATATTCTCTCAATGCGTCAGTTATCTCAATATTCTTGCCGCGTATCGTCAATTTCATTGCCTCAACTCCTTCCAGCTTTTAATTAGTATTTGCCCTAGGCGCAGCAAAATCCTGCCCCGGAAAGATTAACAAAAAAATAAATTGACTACCGGCCGACTACCGCCAGATAAACTTCTTTAGCACCACCGTCTAGCAGTGTCTGTGCCGCAAAATGGGCTGTGGCGCCTGTGGTCAGCAAGTCATCAACCAAGAGCACGCGCGCCGGCAAAGGCACTCCTGCCACAAGCTCAAAAGCCTGCGACACATTCTCCCAGCGCTCTCTGGCAACCAGCTTTGTCTGGCTGGGCGTTGCGCTTTTCCTCTGCAGAGCTTTTTTTAGAGGCAAGCGCAATTCGGCGGCTACAACCTGCGCGAGTAGTAACGCTTGGTCATAGCCCCGCTCCGACAGCCTGCTGCGGTGCAGCGGCACCGGCACAATCGCCTCCATTTTCGGCCAGCCACTCCGCCTGATTTGCTGCGCCATCAGTCCGCCCAGCGTTTTCGCCATTTCTTTTCGTCCATGATATTTATAGTTGTGAATGGCTCTCTTGACTGCCCCCCTATATGCTTGAACTGTGCAAGCACTTTTAAAAGCAAATGACAGCCCGCTACACTGCGGACAACTCTCCTGCCCCGCCGCAAGAGGCTGTGCGCACTTAAAACAACAGGCTTCAGGAACTGGGACTTGAGCAAGGCACAGACTGCAAATCAGCAGTGCCGTAGTTCCCTCCCCCACTCTGCCTGTGCAGAACACGCAACTGGGCGGAAAGAGCAAATCCAACAACGCTTTAAACAGGTTCATTATTTGCCCCCCGGACTATCCTTTTTCAGCCAGCCTGGCAGCAAGCCTAGTATAGCGGGCTTCAACCTTGTTGTTACGAACTGCGATTGCCAGGGCTTTTTTTGTGCCGATGAGCACAACCAGTTCTTTTGCTCTGGTAATGGCTGTATACAGCAAATTCCGCTGCAACAAAATATAATGCTGAGTTACCACCGGCAGAATAACGACAGGATATTCGCTGCCTTGGCTTTTATGCACAGAAACTGCGTAAGACAATGAAAGCTCATCTAACTCTGTTTGGTCATAAGTAACCTCTCTCGCTCCGCCTATATCTGGATAGCGGACAGTTAACTCACCGTCATCTTGATTGATATAGCTGATGCGTCCCATGTCCCCGTTAAATACTTCTTTCTGGTAATTATTCCGGATTTGCATCACTTTGTCACCCAAGCGAAAAGTAGTGCCTCTGCCCCGCAATTCTGTTTTAGCGGGGTGCGGCTGATTGAGCTCCGCCTGCAGGCGGATATTCAAATTATCCACCCCCAGCAGATTACGCCGCATAGGGGAGAGCACCTGAATATCGGCAATCGCATCATTGTTTTTATAACTAGGCAACCGATGACTGCACAGCGCCAAGATAGTCTCCAGAATTTTCTCCGGTTCGCTTTCATTAATAAAGAAAAAATCTTTGGCTTGACCGCTTAAATCCGGCATTTGCCCGCTGTTTACTAGGTGTGCGTTGGCAATAATGGCACTTTCCCCGGACTGACGAAAAACAGTATCAAGCTTTACTACCGGCACCGCAGCGGAGGCGATAATATCGCGCAGCACATTGCCGGGGCCTACCGAGGGCAACTGGTCCATATCGCCCACCAAAATCAGCTTGCAACTTGGCGGAATGGCTTTAAGCAAAGCACAAAACAATGACAGATCAACCATAGAAACTTCATCCACAATTACCACGTGCGCTTTTAATGGCCTATCCTCGTTGCGCTGAAAGGTGAACCCCTCCCCTTCACCCTGTGCGTATTCCAATAAACGATGGATTGTTTTGGCCTCCACGCCACTGGCTTCCGTCATGCGTTTAGCCGCTCTGCCTGTCGGCGCTGCCAGCATCACTTCAAGGCCATGCAGCTGAAAAAGCGCTAGCAATGAGCGGATTGTAGTCGTTTTCCCGGTGCCCGGCCCCCCGGTTATGACCAATAAGCCTGTTGACAGTGCCATACGGACGGCTTCCTGCTGGGCAGCAGCCAGCTTAATCTGTCCTGTTTCCTGCTGGGATAAGTTATGGGGCCGGAGCGATAACTGTTGACTTGCCAAAGCTAAAAGCTTGGTTGCCGTATAACGCTCTGCCTGCCAAAGGGCAGGCTGATAAACTGCCGCCCCTTCTTCAGGCAACTCCTGAATCAAATCTCCCTCCCGCACCAAGCGCTCCAGCTGCTTTTGCACCGCCTCCTCGGGCAGACTATGCGCTTCGCTCAATAGCAGTTGCCCGGTCTTCTGAAGCAACAGCTCCGCAGGTAAGAAAACATGCCCTTCATCCTGCGCTTCTCTGAGCAAAAAGAGCAGTGCAGCCCGGATACGGTGGGGAGAGTCGTGAGCCAGCCCCATCTCCAGCGAAATTTTATCAGCCGTCTTAAAGCCGACTCCAAAGACATCTTCCGCCAAGCGGTAGGGATTTTCACTTACTTTGGCCACCGTGTCATCTCCATACTTACGGTAAATCCGGGTTGCATAACCTGTGCCCACACCATATCCCTGCAAAAAAGTCATCACTCTCATCACTTCCTGGCGTTCCGCCAGGCTTTCGCTTATCTTGGCCGCTTTCTTATCGCCAATTCCGGCTATTTCACAAAGCCGTTCCGGCTCTTTTTCAATTACGTTTAAAGCATCAAGGCCGAAATAATCTACAATTTTCGCTGCAGTCGAGGGGCCTACGCCCTTAAGCAGCCCGGAGGCCAGAAAGTTACGGATACCCTTTTCGTTCTGAGGCCTGATTACCTCATACTTTTCCACTTTAAACTGGCGGCCAAAATCTTTGTGCTGAAACCATTCCCCTTGCACAATTAACCGCTCGCCCACAGCAAAACGCGGCATATTGCCAATAATAGTATTGACGGCATTATGCTCGCAGCACAAGCGCGCTACGAGAAAGAGTGTTTCCTCGTTATAATATGTAATCCGCTCCAGGGTTCCTTCAAGACAGTCCATACTTTCCCCTCCGACTAAAGATATTCCACACAAAACAATTATCTCCTGCCGATAAAGGACAAACATTCGTTCGTGTGTGGGGGCTGCTTGCAAATCCGCCCGTGCCAATATATACTGAGCGAAGTTCCGCCAATGTGTGCCAGCCCGTAGGGGCGGGTTGCAAGTCCGCCCGTGTCAGTATGTACGGGAGGCTATGCCTCCCGCTGCTTAGGCGAATGTCACAAGGTCCACCGTATCCCGCGATACAAGGCGCGCCCTGACTTTTGCCGTCAAAACACCCCCCGCGCTGCGGAAGATATTTTTAGCCAAAATCAAATCCATCACCGCCGTAACATCTCCCCCTGTCAAGTTGCCCCTGGGATTGGCCAGGCTGACTGTGAAGAAGGAGCCTTCCTGATTGAGAAATACTAACTGCAGCGTGGTTTCCATAAATTCTCACCTCCCACAAAAAATTTTTGCCAATCAATCTACACCACCACCAGTTCTCCGTCATCCAAACGGCGGATCGTACGAACAGGCAGTTCTTGCAAACCCATGATACTTTGCACCACATCATACAAATCCTGATGCGTAGTGTCAGGATGAATTCTCCCGAATAACCGGCTGACAAGCAGTGGATTTCCTTGTTCATCCACACCGTCTTGCAAACTAACCTGACAACGAGTGAAGTTTTTTTCAAGAATAATAGCCATCTTTACACCCCCCTTCTGCAATTCTCAGTATAGAATATAGCTTTTGTCCAAGGCAAAGCCGGAGTTTCCAGCTTTGAGCTGCTTAGACTGGGGAGCGGACACCAAAAATTAAGTTTTAAGCAGCTTCAAGCAGCTAAAGTTCCTATATAAAACAAAAAAAACCAGGGTGACGGCTTACATCACTCTGGCTCTTTTATTAGCAGTTCAGCAGCTTATAGACCGGCTTCGTCTTTGAGCAGCTCCGCCTTATCAGTTCTCTCCCACGATAAACCCAGGTCCTCCCTGCCAAAGTGACCATAGGCTGCAATCTGCTTGTAAATAGGGAGACGCAGCCCCAATGTTTGGATAATGGCGGCAGGACGCAGGTCAAAATGCTTATTAACAAGGGCTACGATTTTTTCTTCCGCAATTTTAGCGGTTCCAAACGTCTCTACCATCAGTGAAAGGGGCCGGGCTACGCCGATAGCGTAAGCCAGCTGGACCTCACACTTGTCTGCCAAACCGGCTGCCACTAAATTCTTGGCCACATAGCGAGCAGCATAAGCAGCAGAACGATCCACTTTTGTCGGATCTTTGCCGGAAAAGGCGCCACCGCCATGGCGGGCATAGCCACCGTAGGTATCCACAATAATTTTCCGACCTGTCAGGCCGGCGTCTCCTTGTGGGCCGCCTACCACAAAACGGCCTGTGGGATTAACAAAATAGCGCGTTTCGCTGCTTAAATACTGAGCGGGGACAATTCCGGTGACTACATGCTCAATCACATCGTTTTTGATCTGTTCCAAATCCACATCCTCATGATGCTGCGCAGAAACTACAATAGTACTAATCCCTACCGGTTTGCCGTTCACATACTTTACCGTTACCTGCGTCTTGCCGTCAGGCCGCAGATAGGGTAGAGTTTTATTCTTGCGGACTTCCGCCAACCGCCTTGCCAACTTGTGCGCCATGGCAATAGGTAGCGGCATCAGTTCCGGCGTTTCATTACAAGCAAAACCGAACATCATTCCTTGGTCACCGGCCCCGATGGCTTCCATTTCTTCTTCGCTGTATTCCCCCGCCTTAGCTTCAAGGCAGCGGTTTACCCCCATAGCAATATCGGGAGACTGTTCATCAATCGAGACCAGGACCGCGCAAGTATCACCGTCAAAACCAAATTTGGCTCTCGTATAACCAATTTCCTTCACAGTGTTACGCACAATTTTTGGAATGTCAACATAACACGATGTGGTGATTTCACCGGCTACCAGCACTAACCCGGTGGTTACAGCCGTCTCTGCAGCTACCCTTGCCTGCGGATCCCTCTCCAAAATGGCATCCAAAATAGCGTCGGAAATCTGATCCGATACTTTATCGGGGTGCCCCTCCGTTACCGACTCAGAAGTAAAGAGAAAGTCTTTGCCCATCTAATCTCCTCCTTGGGTTAGTTTACGCAATTTGCAACAAAAAAACCTCTTTGGATGCAAGAGGTTCTTTTAGCAAGCAACCTCTCCTATCTACCAGGATATGACTCCTGCTGGAATTAGCACCGTTGACGCGCTACGTCCGGTTGCCGGGTTTCATCGGGCCAGTCCCTCCACCGCTCTTGATAAGAGTATTCAGTTCGACAATCACAGCTTAAATAATAATGGATATGGATAGGGTTGTCAAATAGTTTTTTCCGGTATCTCTTTATCCGGCGAATTTTTTTCCACCATGGCAAACATTAATTCCCCGGCAACCGCAACTTTTCCATCTACTGTTGCTGTACTATATCCTTTGCCAATGGAGCCGCGGATTTTTGTGATCACCATCTCGAGGATCAGTGTATCCCCGGGAAACACCTGTTTTTTAAAACGCAAATTGTCGATGCCGGTAAAGAGTACCATCTTCCCTTTGTTGCTTTCCAAACCGAGGATAGCAAAAGCACCGACTTGAGCCATTGCCTCCACAATTAACACTCCCGGCATAACCGGATACCCGGGAAAATGCCCCTGGAAAAAAGGTTCATTGATTGTCACATTCTTGATTCCTTTGACCCGTTCGCCCGGTACGACTTCCAAGATCCTGTCTACCAACAAAAACGGGTAACGGTGCGGCAGGATTGACTGCACATCCCACTCCTGGCTCATTCTAGTCCCCCCAATTAAAAATTTTCGGTAATGCAGTTCTTTACTGCATTAAGATCTTTTTCTAATTCCAGCAGACCTTCCTCATCCTCTTCATCCAAAAGTGCCAACTCCAGGCGCTCGGTAAACTCATTGGCAAGCGCTTGCCATTCCTGCATCATTTCGCGAGCCTTCAGACGAACCAGCGCCGACGCTGTTGTTTTTAGCTCCACAATACCCGGCTGCAACTCCAAAGTTTCCAGATACTGAGGAATGTAGGTAGATAGTCCGTAGGAAGATTCGATTTCAGCCGAAAACGCCGTTAACACCTCTTCCTCCCCATGAAATAAGATAACCTGTTTAGGCTTTTTCTGAAATTTATTCAGCCAAGATAGCAGCTCTGTCCGGTCAGCATGGGCGGAAAAACCGTCAATTGCGATGACACGCGCTCGCACCATAATTTCCTCACCGAAGATCCGTACTTTCTTTGCACCATCCCGAATTCGTCGTCCCAGCGTCCCTTCCGCTTGGTAACCTACAAAAAGAACGGTAGATTCCTTCCGCCAAAGGTTGTGCCTCAAGTGATGCTTAATCCGCCCTGCTTCTGCCATTCCGCTGGCAGAAATGATCATCGCCCCGCCGGGCTGACGGTTAATCCGCTGCGATTCCTCTGCAGTCTGAGTAAAAATAGCTTCCGGAAAATGAAAGGGGTCCTGCCCTCTAAGCAGAAGCTGCCGCATGCCCAGATCGAAACACTCCGGATGCCGAGAGAAAATTTTCGTAGCGGAAATGGCCAGCGGGCTGTCAATATAAATAGGAAGATTGGGAATTTTATTTGCACTCATCAGCTTGCTAAGAAAATAGAGCATTTCCTGAGTACGTCCCACTGCAAAAGAAGGAATGACAATATTCCCCTGACGAGAGACAGTCTCATTAATCACATTTTGCAAGATTTCTAACTTTTGCTCTTCTGCCTCATGCTCCCGGGTGCCATACGTCCCCTCAATAATCAAATAATCGGCTTCCTCAATCACATCAGGATCCCGAATAATAGGTTGTTTAGATTTGCCCAGGTCGCCGGAAAATACCAGTTTTACCTGAGTGCCGTTTTCAGTGATCGCAATTTCTGTAATGGCGGAGCCGAGAATATGCCCTGCGTCAAAAAACTTGATCACGATTTCCTCTGAGAGGCGAAACGGCTCATAATAGTCAATAGCAGTAAAGTATTTCAACGCCTCTTCCGCGTCTTCCACAGTGTAGAGAGGCTCAACCTCAGGCCGGCCGGCTCTTCTGTTTTTCTTATTGAGCCACTCTGCCTCAATAACATGGATATGAGCGCTATCCGGCAACATTATTTTGCTCAAGTCTGCCGTAGCCAAGGTAGCCAACACCTGGCCGCGGAAACCATCTTTCACCAGTCGCGGCAGCAGTCCCGAATGATCAATATGGGCATGGGAGAGAATAATAAAATCAATCTCCGCCGGATTATACACATATTCACTAAAGTTTCTGGCACGCAGCCGCCTTCCTCCCTGAAACAGACCGCAATCAAGCAAAATTTTCTTTCCCGCGGCTTCTAGCAGAATAGAGGAGCCAGTCACCGTTCTGGCGCCGCCACAAAATGTCAGCTTCATGCTCTTTTTTCCTCCCTGTTGCATTATTTTTAAGCGCTCCGCATTCAGCGTATAACGGCATCACTTTTACCATTCTTTTTATCTTTGCTAATTCCTGCAAGATCTGGTTAAATGCTTCGTTTTTCTCTTCAAAGCCGATCTTAGCCTTGGCTTTTGGCTAGCTGACGGTCGGCAGCTATAATGATTTATTATAACAGAATAACAGAAAAGTAATTCTTGGCAAGCAACGCTATTTTCGGGCAAAAACTTAGCTTTATTCCAGCATGAATGGCGTTGCAAGTGCACACACTATAGTCAGTTCAGAAAAAAAGGTGGTGAAAACTGCGTGGAAAAAGACAAAAAGAATAAACAAGAGCTGAAGAACAAAAACAGTAAGCTTGCGCAAAACTGTAACATCAGCAAAGTTACAGACAATGTGGAATTCGCTAATGAACCTTTTAATGATGCCAATAAAAAGAAGTGTGCCCGGGATGAAAGCAAAAAAAAATAACGATTGCTAAGCCAAAAGCGGAACGTCAGACGTTCCGCTTTTGGCAATTAAAGCACTACATGCGTATCGGCAGTAATGCAGATTTTTCTTGGCCCCTCTTTTAATACCTGCCAAGTATTTTCAATCCCTACTACTCCCTTATCAGGGAACGTAAATTTCGGCTCCACAGCAACCACCATATTTTCAGCCAACAAATGCTGCGAACCTTTAGCCAAAATGGGAAATTCATCAAACTCCAGCCCAACGCCATGACCAACATATTTTGCCTGCGTATCGCCAACGCCCATGAAATGCTCCGCCAGAGCAAACTTTTTCGCTATACGCAGAGCCTCGAGGTAAATTTCTCCGCCGGTAACGCCAGGTTTTAACAAAGCTGACACTGCTTCTTGAACAGCTAGAGCTGCCTCAAATGCTAAGCTAAGTTGCCTATCTAAGGAGCCTATGGAGTAAAGACGTGTCTGGTCTACACCATAACCATGATAAACTCCGCAATAATCTAAAGTAACCGGCTCACCGCTCCTAATCAATTTGCGACCCGCCCCTTGTGAGGCCGCCACTGAAACGCCCATGCCCCCGGTAGGACTGTCTAGATGACTGGCAACGGCTCCGGCTTGACCGCTAAGCAAATGACCGAAAAACATTTCCTGCTTGAACCCGCGCATCCTAGTAAAACCCTGATGTCCCAGTTTCCTCAAAATTGCTTCACATTCGGCTGCTATTTCCAGCTCTTCCTTGCCCTCATGGAGTAATGCCGGCAACCGGGCATGAAGCAAGTCCACCTGCTTTGCCGCCTGCAATAGCTGTTCCAACTCATAAGCTGATTTTACCTGCCGCGCTTCACGGACTGTACTGCTTAAATCCGTTAGTTCTACTCCGCAAAGGGCTTCTCGCAAACGAAAATAAGTGGAGGCAGGAAGCACGTCCAACTCTAAGCCAAGCCGCTTAGGTAAATAGCCGGCTTCTGCCAGCAGCGCGGATAATCCGGAAAAACTACTCAGCACCAGCAGTGCTACTCCTGCCTCCTGTTTACCCCGCGGCATATTTTTACGGATCAGACCGCAAACTTCTCCTTCAGCAGGAACATACGCATACTGACACTGCAATGTGCCGGTATAATAGTATAAAGACATATTCTGAGCCAGCAGCGCTCCGTCCAGTTCTAAGCGATGTAATTTTTCTTGCAGCACATCTTTGCGGCGGCGCAATTCTTCCTTTGGAATCATGGCCAACATCCCTCTTATTCTAGTTTAAGCTGTCCTCCGCAGACTATAATGTTCTGCAATTCTTTGCGTCAAGACATGACATCTAAACCCCGAAGTATTCCTGAATCTTTTTTTGCAATTGCTCTTTGGAGACAAAGCCTACCTGATTGCCCAGCGACTGCCCGCCTTTAAAAAACATTAACGTAGGAATGCTCATAATTTTGTAGTTGCCGGCTGTAGTTCGATTTTTGTCAACATTCACCTTGACAACTTTTACCTTGCCTTCAAACTCACGGGCTACCTCGTCAAGCACCGGTGCCATCATGCGGCAAGGTCCGCACCAGGCTGCCCAAAAATCGACTACCACAGGAACAGTTGACTTTAATACCTCGTCTGCAAAATTAGCATCGCCGATTTCCATCACATAATCACTCACTTTTTGTCCTCCCTTTTAGTTATTTTTCTTCATCAAAATATCTGGCCGCGCCTACAGCGGCAATAGCACCATCAGCTACGGCAGTTACCACCTGCCGCAGTTTTTTTACCCGAATGTCGCCGGCCGCAAAAACGCCTGGGACAGACGTCTGCATCTCATCGTTAGTAATAATATATCCATCTTCATTCTGTTCAAGTTGACCAGCCAAAAATTCGGTGTTTGGCACAAGACCGACATACATAAAAATCCCGTCTACCTGCAAGTCCCATTTTTTATGCTGCGCTTGATTGTACAGAGTAACGCTCTCCACCCGTTCTGCTCCGTTGATTTTTTGCACTTCAGTGTTTAAAAGGAGTTCAATTTTGGGGTTTGTCCGTACCCTGTCCTGTAAAAGGCCGATGGCGCGCAACTCCTGTCGGCGATGTACTAAATAAACTTTATTTGCAAACTTGGTTAGCACCATAGCTTCTTCTAATGCTGAGTCGCCGCCGCCCACCACCATCACATCCCGGTCGGTGAAAAAAGCGCCGTCACAAGTAACGCAATAGGAGACGCCTTTGCCTTTCAACTCCTTCTCGCCGGACACATTCAACGGCCGTGAACGCGTGCCTGTAGTCAACAGCAGCGTCCGCCCGCGGAAAGTTCCCTCAGAAGTTTTCACTTCTTTTATCTCGCCATGAAGGGAAACTGCTTCCACTGTGGCTAAGACCATTTCTGTACCAAAGTTACGAGCCTGTTCCTCTAAGAGTTGGCCAAAATCGAAGCCACTAATTCCTCCCGGGAAACCAGGGTAATTTTCCATCTTATCCGTGGTCGCTATCTGTCCGCCGGAGAGCATTTGCTCGATGACTAGCACTGAAAGCCGAGAACGTGAAGCATAAATAGCTGCCGTAAACCCCGCAGGGCCGCCGCCTAGCACCAACATATCATAGATTTTATCCTGCCGCGTCAATCACTTCGCCTCCTGCCACTTTAAGGTGCATCTATATTTTAACATATGCACACACAGCATGCAACGTGACTTTCTCCTGACTATCAGCTATTGCAGCTTGAGCGACAAATCCAAAGCACGGCAACTATGCGTAAGATAACCAAGCGAAATCAAATCAACTCCTGTTTCCGCAACTTCACGCAGTCTGTCGGCGGAAATGCCGCCGGAGGCTTCCAGCAACGTGCGTCCAGCTACAATGAGAACTGCTTCCCGCATTACAGTTACCGTCATATTGTCCAGCATGATGACTTCTACCCCGCAAGCCAACGCTTCCCGAACATCGGCTAAGGTGGCTGCCTCAACCTCAATTTTTAAGGCAAAGCCGGCTCGTGCTCTGACTCTGGCCACAGCATCACTGATCGAGCCGGCGCCCTTAATATGGTTATCTTTAATCATCACCATATCTGCCAAATTAAAGCGGTGGTTCTCGCCACCGCCCAAGCGTACGGCGTACTTTTCCAGCACCCGCCATCCCGGCGTAGTTTTACGTGTATCCACAATTTTAGCGGCAGTCCCGGCCACGGCTTGAACAGCCGCCCCGGTCATTGTGGCAATCCCCGACATTCGCTGCATAAAATTTAAGGCTGTCCGTTCGCCCTTCAGAATTGAGGCTATTCGACCGCTCACTGTGGCCAAGCGCTGTCCCGCCGTAACATGGGCGCCCTCGGCGCAAAAAAAATTGCACTCCACAGCTTGGTCTACTTGAGCAAACACTTCCGCAAACAGGGGCAAGCCGGCGGCAATCCCTGCCTCTTTGGCAAACAGTTCCGCACCGGCTGTTTCCTCTGAAAAAATACTCTCTGTAGTTCTGTCGCCGTAAAGCAAATCTTCTGCCAGCGCGTTATAAACAAGCTGCCTATACTGCAATGGGTGCACGAAGCTCGTCCTCCTTAGCAGTTACCAAGTTTCTTCCGTAGGCCTGATCCTGATTCGGGTAGTCGGCACGATAATGACCTCCCCGGCTTTCTCTGCGCCAGAGCGCGCCGGAGACGATCAGTTGAGCCACAGTCAGCAGATTGATAGTTTCCCAAAGCTTTTGGTGAGTTCCGCCGGCAGGTAATTCCTTAGCTAAACTTTCCAGTTCGGACTGCAGACTAGTAAGCGCCTGTCCGTCCCTGATTAAACCCGCATCTTCAAACATCCGCCTGCGGAGCTGCTGCCTAATTTTTTCTGCATCTGCCAACCGGCCGATACCGACATGCTGTTCCTTAACGGTTGTCAGACTGACTGAAAGCGGTTGCCGATTTTTTTCTATAAAACTCACAGCCCGGTCGGCAAAGACTAACCCTTCTAAGAGTGAGTTGCTTGCCAGCCGGTTGGCTCCATGAACACCGCTGCAGGCCACTTCCCCGCAAGCAAACAGGCCTGGCAAGCTTGCCTCACCATTTAGGCCTGTGGCGATTCCGCCCATGGCATAATGTGCAGCCGGAGAGATGGGTAGCCAGTCTTTGGCCAGATCCAGCCCCCGTTGTCTAGCTTGTTCATAAATGGTAGGAAATCGCTTTTGCAAAAAGGCTCGCCCCTGATGAGTAATATCCAACCAGACGGGAAAGCCGTGCTGCTTTTTCATCTGCGCCAAAATCGCGCGTGCCACCACATCGCGCGGTCCAAGTTCGGCCAAGGGATGATAACTATCCATAAACCGTTTGCCCTGTTTGTTACGCAGCACTGCTCCCTCACCGCGCACCGCCTCAGAGATTAGGAAGGTTTCCAGCTCGCTTTGCCCCTGGAAGACAGTAGGGTGAAACTGCACAAACTCCAAATCCGCCATCCTGGCGCCGGCTCGGTAAGCCATGGCCACCCCATCTCCTGTAGCTACAGCGGGATTTGTAGTTCTGGAAAATACCTGCCCCAGCCCGCCGGTAGCCAAAATCACCGCACCGGCATAAATCATTTCACCACTGAGAGTACGCACACCACAGACGGCTCCGTCACGCACAAGCAAATCACTGACAAAAATGTGTTCCCGTACAGTCAAACTAGGGCAGGATAAGAGCTGCTCCTGCAATGTTTGCTGGATCAGACGCCCGGTGGCATCTCCGCCGCAATGGAGTACCCTGCTTTTATGATGCGCCCCTTCTCTAGTCAGAGCCAACTGCCCATCATCACAATCAAAAGGCGTTCCTAATTCAAGCAGCTCCTGAATACAGCGAGGGCCTTCCTCTACCAAAATTGCTACAGCCTCCGGATTACAAGCTCCGGCACCTGCCGCCAATGTATCTGCCAGATGCTCCTGCGGGCTGTCATCTTCTCCGATAGCAGCCGCAATCCCGCCTTGGGCTAACCAGGTGTTCGTGTCAGAAAGCTGCCCCTTAGTCACAAGGCAAACCCGCGCAAATTTCGCTGCTTTCCGCGCAGCAAAGAGACCGGCAATTCCGCTGCCAACCACCAACACATCGAATTCAGAACGCTTGCTATCAACCCTGTTCCCCATCACGTAACCCTCACCTTACAGCCAACATCCGCTCAAGAGCATGGCGCGCCCTCTCGCGTACGCTGGTGGAAACGGTAATGACAGGCTGCATTTTCTCCAGAGCCGTCACCACTTTTTCCAGATTAGTGTATTTCATATTAGGGCAAACCAGCCCCTGATGAAGCAAATAAAATTCTTTTTCCGGATTCTCTTTTTGGAGACGATGAATAAGCCCCATTTCGGTGCCAATAATCAGTTTATTCTCCCGGGAATTGCGGGCAAAATCTAAAATTCCGCCGGTGGAAAAAGCATAATCAGCCGCTTTTACCACTTCCGGACGGCATTCCGGATGTACTACCACCACCGCATCAGGATGTTTTTCTCGCGCCTGCGCCACATCAGCAGCCCGAACACGATGGTGTGTTATGCAATAGCCTTCCCAGAGAATAACCTTTTTGTCCGTGCGATCAGCCACAAAACTGCCTAGATTCATATCAGGGACAAACAGAATTTCAGCTGCGGCTAAAGAATTTACGACAGCCACCGCATTCGACGAAGTAACGCAAATATCGCTCTCCGCCTTTACCGCAGCCGAAGTGTTAACATAAGCAACTACGGTCGCGCCCGGATGTTCTTTCTTTTTCTCACGCAGCGCCTCCGCTGTAATCATTTCTGCCATAGGGCAGCCGGCCAAAATTTCCGGAAGCAAGACTGTCTTCTCCGGAGCCAAGATGGCTGCTCCTTCCGCCATAAAATGGACGCCGCAGAAAACAATCACATCAGCGTCCGTGTCGGCAGCTACCCTGCTCAAGCCAAATGAGTCACCCACATAGTCGGCCGCATCCTGTACTTCACCTATTTGATAGTTATGCGCCAAGATAATGGCGTTTCTCTGTTTCTTTAGTTCATGGAGCCTCTCAAGCAACTGCCTCTTTTGCTCCTGCATAAAAAACATCCTCTCCCGTATTTGCCCTTCATTATGCCATGGAGTACCTGTCTTGTCAACTGTCAATACATTGCAAGCACATTAGCTGAGCAAAAATCCTCGATTTTGCAATGCTATAATTATTTCATTCAGCACAACCTGGTCTGCCGCCTCAATCGTATGCAAATGGACGCCGCCCGTTAAGGCAGACAATGGCCTTGCCGCCGACTTACCCAGTTGCGCTAAAAAAAGAGCCAGATCACGGCGGTTGGCAATCAGCAAATTCCCTCGCAATTCACCGTATAGCGGATGTTCCACAATCACATCCAGCAGTTTGCCGCCATGGTCAATAATAATCCCGATTTCCTCCTCGACTTGCTCTCCATCATGACAACAGGCTACTACTGCTTGCAAGCCACTGTCTCTAGTTTCTGCCCTTAACATATACCCCTGTGGCGTGGCAAGAACTTGTTCGCCGCCGGCTCTCAAAATAGCTATGTCCTGCACAATCACCTGCCGGCTCACAGCAAGTTGCTGGGCCAAGTCTGTGCCGGTCACCGGTCCGCCCGCCTCTTTTAAGCACAAGAGAAGTCTGTGGCGCCTTTCCCCAGTATTGATAGTAAGCACCCCACTTTTTGTTTATTAGAACAGCACCTTTAGGCTTTAGACTAAAATGGCCGCTGGGTTCAGCGGCCGTTTTAGCTCTCACTTAAAGCTAACTATGGGCGGCTTCCCCGCCAAGATAAGCATTTTTAATCTCTTCACTAGCCAGCAGTTCCTGCACTGACCCCTGCATTACAATTTTACCTGTTTCCAAAACGTATCCCCGGTGGGCAATGGAAAGCGCCATATTGGCATTTTGCTCAATCAGCAAAATAGTCGTTCCTTCTTTATGAATTTCTTTAATGATCGAGAAAATTTGCCGAACCAGGATTGGTGCCAAGCCCATCGAGGGCTCGTCCAACATCATCAGCTTCGGCTTAGACATCAGCGCGCGCCCCATAGCCAACATTTGCTGCTCGCCGCCGGAGAGTGTGCCGGCAATCTGGGTACGCCGTTCATAAAGTCGTGGAAAATGTTCAAATACTCGTTTTAAACTGTCTGCCTTCGCTTTTCTATCTTTGGAAAGATACGCTCCCAACTCCAGGTTTTCCGTGACAGACATATTTGTAAAAACCCGGCGCCCCTCAGGGACTTGTGAAATACCTATTTTAACAACATCATGAGCTTGCAAGGAAGTGATATCCTTGCCCAGATACTCGATTTTTCCTTCCCTCGCCTTTTCCAGCCCCGAAATAGTACGCAAGATCGTTGTTTTTCCGGCTCCATTAGCTCCGATAAGCGTCACAATCTCGCCTTGAGATACATCAAGGGAAACTCCTTTAATGGCATGAATTGCATCATAATAAACTTGAAGATTTTCAACTTTAAGCATGGGCCACCTCCTCCCCGAGGTAGGCCTCAATAACTTTAGGATTGCGACGAATTTCCGCCGGAGTGCCATGGGCAATAATCTTTCCATAGTCCAACACATAAATCCGTTCGCACACACCCATTACCAGCGCCATATCATGCTCAATCAACAGAATAGTCAGGGAAAACTGTTTGCGGATAAAGTTGATTAACTCCATCAACTGCTGTGTTTCCTGCGGATTCATCCCGGCGGCAGGCTCGTCCAGTAATAGTAGCTTCGGATTGGTAGCCAGCGCACGTGCAATTTCTAAGCGACGCTGCTCTCCGTATGGCAAGTTTTTTGCTTTCTCAGCCTTCTTTGTGTCCAAACTAAAAATTTTCAGAAATTCTAGCGCTTTCTCTTCAATTTCCACTTCCTCCGTCTGATACTGGGCAGTATGCAGAAACGCCGGCAAAAGACCATATTTAACATTCTGATGATAAGCGATTTTCACATTATCCAGCACTGACAGCTCTTTAAACAAACGAATATTCTGGAAGGTGCGCGCTATGCCTCTCCTCGTAATTTGGAAGGGCTGCAGTGCCTTTGTCGCCGAGCAAAGCGGGGCGTCACAAAAAGCAATCGTTCCTTCACTCGGCTGGTAAACGCCGGTAAGCATATTAAACGCCGTCGTCTTGCCGGCGCCATTTGGTCCAATCAGGCCGACCAGTTCACCCTCTTCCAGAGCAATATTAAACTTGCTGACTGCCGTCAGCCCACCGAACCGGATAGTCAGATTTGTAGTTTCAAGTACAGCCATCTTTACTCCTCCTATTCGGCAGCCGCCGTGATGCCATCTTTCTTTTTTCGCCGCCAGCGTGCCCGCAAGTTTTTAAAACTTTCCCTCAGTAGGCTTAGAGACAGCTCCTGGTTGCCCAACAATCCTTTCGGGCGGAAAAGCATTATAAAAATCAAAAGTAAAGAATAGAGAATCATGCGATAAGCTCTAAAGGCACGAAGAGCTTCTGCCGCATAGGTCAGAAAAATAGCCGCACCAATGGAGCCGGAGATACTTCCCAATCCACCAAGCACCACCATCAGCAATAGTTCAATGGACAGGATAAAGGTAAAAGAAGCAGGTGTGACCATCTGCGTCAAATGAGCCATCATTGAACCGGCTGTGCCGGCAAAAAAGGAGGCAATCACAAAAGCAATCACCTTATAGCGGGTAGTGGGCACACCCATGGTTTCCGCCGCAATTTCATCCTCCCTGATAGAAATGCAGGCTCTGCCATGGGAAGACTGGATAAAGTTGCGAATAATGGTAATGGTAATAATTGAGAGCAGGAAGGCGGCAAAAAAATTAGTATGCCTGGCAAGGCCGAAGTAACCGCTGGCTCCGCCGACAAAATCCCAATTTAAGAGCAGAATGCGGATAATCTCACCAAAGCCGAGAGTAACAATTGCCAAGTAATCACCCCGCAAACGCAAGGATGGCAAACCCACCATGAAACCGACGAGCGCGGCCATCATCCCACCAAGCAGAGTAGCTAAAATAAAACGGATATTTCCGGTAAAAATCGCCGGCAGAATCAAATCGGGGTTTTTTGTAATAATGGCTGCCGTATAGGCACCCACTGCCATAAACCCGGCATGTCCCAATGAGAACTGGCCGCAAATACCGTTAATCAGATTCAAACTAACGGCGCCAACCACAAAAATAGCCATGATCGTCATGACGTGAGCATAATAGCGATTAATTAACTCTGCATCCATGGCCATCTGGATGGCATACCCCACAGCCAGGAGCAGTACAAGCTGCAATATAGCGCTAAAACGTTTCGCCATGAGCTTACACCTTCTCCCTGACATTTTTACCAAAGAGGCCGGTTGGCTTGACTAACAGCATAATAATTAGCGCCGCAAATGCTACCGCGTCACGAAACATAGAACCTCCGGCTGCACTGACTGCTGATTCAGTTACACCCAGCAACAAACCACCTACCATTGCACCGGGGATAATGCCGATCCCGCCTAAAACGGCGGCAACAAAGGCTTTAAGACCGGGAAGAAGCCCCATCTGGTAGACAACAATCCCGTAGTTCAGCGCAAAGAGCACGCCGGCTGCAGCAGCAAGACTTGAACCTAAAGCAAATGTGAACGAAATTGTCTTATCCACATTTATTCCCATTAAGCGAGCCGCATCCTTATCTAAGGAAACGGCACGCATCGCTTTCCCCATTAAAGTTTTGTGAACAATAAACTGTAAAGCAATCATTAGAAAGATGGCAATAACCAACATCAAAATCCGGTCGGAAGAAATAGTCACATTCTCCATCAATTCGAACTTTCGTAAAGGGAACACCTGAGGAAAGCCTTTTGCCGAGGCACCAATCCAACTGTGAGCCAGCGCCAGATTTTGAAAAAGCATCGATAAACCTACCGCCGTCATCAAAGCAGCTACCCGATGCGCGTTCCTTAACGGCTTATACGCCAAGCGCTCCATCAATACACCGAGAATGGCGCAAAAAATCATAGCTGTAAACATGGCCGGGAAGAAACCCATATCTAATTTAGTAATAGAAAAAAAGCCGACAAAAGCGCCGATCATAAAAACTTCACCGTGGGCAAAGTTAATCAGCTTAATAATGCCATAAACCATCGTGTAGCCAAGCGCCATCAGCGCGTATACACTGCCCAAGGAAATACCATTAATCAATTGCTGCAAAATCTGTTGGGTTATGGTCAAAACTATTCACTCCTTGATTAATGAGCCTGAAAATGGGGGGGGCGCTCCCGCGCCCCCCCATTTGAGCACCCATAATGTCCTAAGGATTTACTGTAGCCTTGTAAACTTGCTTGCCGTCTCTGATTTCGATAATCACAGCACTCTTGACCGGATTGCGATTTTCATCAAAAACGACAGTACCACTTACACCGGTAAAGCTAATGGCAGCCAATGCATCACGGATGGCAGCGCCCTCAACAGAGCCGGCTTCGTCAATCGCTTGCGCCAACATATAAGCGGCATCATAAGCTAAAGCGGCAAGAGCATCGGGAACTGAGTTAAACTTGGCTTGATATGCTGCTAGAAATGCGTCAACTTCAGGCGTGCCGGCATCGGGGGAGTAGTGATTGGAGAAGAAACCGCCATTTGCGGCATCACCGGCTAGTTCAAACAGTTTATCGGAATCCCAACCGTCTCCACCCAAAAAGACTGCATCAATTTCAGCAGCTTGAGCCTGGCGCAGGATAGGGCCGACAGTACCGTAGTAAGCAGGCACAAAAACAACGGCGGGGTTAGTAGCCTTCACCCGTGTCAGAATGGTTGAGAAGTCAGTGTCTGTGCTTTTGTAACCTTCCTCAGCCACAATTGTACCGCCGCCGGCTTCGAAAGCCTTTCTGAAATATTCAGCCAAACCTTTTGAATAATCGCTATCCTGCTCAACGAGCATCGCGGCTGTCGTAACTCCCAAAGTTTCTAAAGCAAATTTTGCCATTACTTGTCCCTGAAAAGGGTCAATAAAACATGCCCGGAAAATGAAGTCGCCTACTTCAGTTACGCGGGGATTGGTAGATGTGGGCGAGAGCATGGGAATCCCTGCAGCTTGGGCAATGGGCGCGCCGGCCAAAGAATGACTGCTGGCGACAGAACCCAAAATAGCCGAAACCTCATCCTGAGTAATCAATTTCTGAAAAGCTGTAGCAGTTTCCTCTGTTTTGCTCTGGTTATCTTCATTAATAAGAACTAGTTTTCTGCCGCCCAGCACACCGCCGGCGTTATTGATTTCCTCAAAAGCTAACTGAGTGCCATTCAACGAGGACTGTCCAAAGGTAGCAATCGCGCCGGTAACAGGAAACACAGAACCAATTTTGATCTCTTCCGGCGCGGCCGGCGCAGCCGGTGCCTGCGGCTGGTTGCCGCAGCCGGTCAAGGCTAACGAAAGCACCATGGTAATCACTAAAACAAGGCTTAACTTTCTTTTCATTTTTTCCCCTCCAATTTCTTTTTTGTAAAGCTGCTGCAACTAAGTAACGCGCGTTATTAAGTAGCAAACTTTATAACACGCGTAACTATTATATTCTGAATATTTTCGCTCTGTCAATCACTAATTTACGCTTTCAGCATTAAGGTGAGGGGAATTTCAATCAGATCTTGGACCGAGCCGTCTTTTGCGCTATAAGTGTAGAGTCTTAGCAAGATTGGCCCTGCTACCGCAACAGCTTCATCGATCACTAAATCAATAGAAAATAGTTGCCAGTCGCCCATGGCCGCCGTTGCAAAGCCACTAACAAGCACAGTCTCATTTTCAGCCAACAGCTTGTACTGAATATTCCCCTCAAAGACGTTTCCTACGCCGCGCACAGTCATGTTCCGCTCAACCACTTCTGCTGGTGCCGGCGAAAAAATCTTGATGCCAGAAGACTGGGCCGCAATCGGCGGAAGATAATCAAGCCCTTGCAACCGCGGCAGATATTCTTCCGCGCCTTGGGCTACAAAAACGACAGGCAACCCTGTGGCAGGAATTTCCCGCAAAGCATACGGGTATTCAACAGTGCCATCGCCTTGCTGACCCTGAGCAGGAGCTGTAAATTGCACAGTCACCTTTACCCGATCAGCCTCTACATCCACAGCAGTGATTTCCACCGCATAACCATCGTTCTGCAACCCATAGGTAACAAGTAAATATTGCGTACCCGCCAGCTCCCTGGACTGAGCAAGAAACAAAGGCTTCGATCTTTCCACCCAGGCATTAATCTCCGCAGTTTCTTCTGTTTGCGCAGGCGGATTATTCGTTCCATCTCCAGGCAAGCCTGTATCTGGGATACTGTCTTGCCTGCTGCCGCACCCTGCCAGAGCAGTCAGGAGAAAAACTAGCAATAACAAAGGAAAAGCTTTCTTCAGCATTTAGCCACCTCCAGCATCCACCCAAATAATTTACGAATCTATCTTATAACAGGCGCTGTAAAAATGAAACCCCCAGATAATGTGATTAATGGTTGTGGCTCTCCTGTTTTCCTGAAGTTTGAGTGGGAAAGAAACCGCCGAAGTTTTTTATCATAAACCTAGTGCGGTACCAGCAACTGGGCTAGCTTCACTCTTCTCACCTTGCCCTCACCCTAGCCCTCTCCCTGAGAGAGAGGTTAATAGATGGAGAGAAAAAAAAGCCATTTTAGTCATTTTAGTTTTACTTTTTATTTCAATAGTGTATAATTCTATTAACTGCCTTTGAGACGGTTTACTTATATTGAGAGGATTGTGATTCGCTTGTTGCCTCAGCTAACCATTGAGAGTATAAAGGCAAAACTTCCTATTATCCAGGGAGGCATGGCTGTGCGAGTTTCCACGGCCACCCTAGCCGCGGCAGTAGCCAATGAAGGTGGCATAGGCACTATTGCCGGCACAGGGCTTACTGTGCAGGCGCTGCAGGAAGAAATCAGAAAGGCCCGCCGCTTAACGGCGGGTATAATCGGTGTTAACGTGCTTTTTGCCGCAGCCCAGTTTGCGCAACTGGTAAAGGCAGCGATGAAAGAAAAGGTAGATTTCATTGTTTCTGGTGCCGGTTTTTCGCGCGATATTTTTACCTGGGGAAAGGAAGTTAACATCCCAATTCTTTCCATGGTATCCTCTGCCAGAGTAGCAAAGCTGGCAGAAAAAATGGGCGCTGCCGCAGTGATCGCCGAAGGGAAAGAAGCTGGCGGACATTTAGGAACAGATAGGTCTGTTTACGATCTTTTAAAAGAAATTGTCGGCACCGTCCGTATCCCGGTAATCGCCGCCGGCGGTATTATGGACGGCCACGATATTGCCCGCGCACTAAAGGCAGGCGCAGATGGCGTACAGATGGCGACCCGTTTTGTGGTCAGCAACGAATGCGAAGCCAGTCCTAAATTTAAAGAGCTTTATTTAAACAGTGCCCCAGAAGATTCAGTGCTGATTGATAGTCCTGTCGGCCTTCCGGGACGGGCGATTCGCAATGCTTTAACTGAGCGCTTGCAGGCAGAAAAAAACCTGGGCGTTCAGAAATGCAACTCTTGCCTAAAACATTGCTCTCACAGTTTCTGCATCCTGGAAGCTCTTGAAAAAGCGGTGGACGGAGATGTAGAAAACGGCCTCGTCTTCTCCGGCGAGTTCTTCCATCGCATCAAAGAAATCAGCCCAGTCAAAAAAATCATCACGCAACTGGTGGAAGAGTACGAACGACATATCAAACCGGCCAATCTCCCCTTTGCGCTATAAGCCAGGAAATGTAACTTTTCCTATATCTTAAAATGAATCCTGATACAAATAAAGCCTTGCAGTCATGCTGCAAGGCTTTATTTGGCTCCCCGAGTAGAATTCGAACCTCGGCCTAACCCAGTGAGTGTACCGAACGGAGTTATAGTAGCAAACACCGCCAAAGAGCAGTAACTCTGCATAGCAGCAATTTTGGGTTAGTAAATTTTGTAGCATCCGCCGCAACCTACCGGTTAACTGCCAACTTTATAGAATAATTTTTGCCTGATAGAGCAAATAAAACCTTGCAGTCATGCTGCAAGGCTTTATTTGGCTCCCCGAGTAGGACTCGAACCTCGGCCTAACCCAGTGAGTGTAACGAACGGAGTTATAGTAGCAAACACCGCCAAAGAGCAGTAACTCTGCATAGCAGCAATTTTGGGTTAGTAAATTTTGTAGCATTCGCCGCAACCTACCGGTTAACAGCCAAATTTATAGAATAATTTTTGCCTGATAGAGCAAATAAAGCCTTGCAGTCATGCTGCAAGGCTTTATTTGGCTCCCCGAGTAGGATTCGAAGCTCGGCCTAACCCAGTGAGTGTAACGAACGGAGTTATAGTAGCAAACACCGCCAAAGAACAGTTACTCTGCATAGCAGCAATTTTGGGTTAGTAAATTTTGTAGCATCCGCCGCAACCTACCGGTTAACTGCCAACTTTATAGAATAATTTTTGCCTGATAGAGCAAATAAAGCCTTGCAGTCATACTGCAAGGCTTTATTTGGCTCCCCGAGTAGGATTCGAACCTACAACCTACCGGTTAACAGCCGGTTGCTCTACCATTGAGCTATCGAGGAATACAGCCGAACCCAAGGGCTTAAAGCTTCCTCGGGTCCGGGGGGTAAAAAATTAGTCTGGCGGAGACCTACTCTCCCAGGGACCTACGTCCCAAGTACCATCGGCGCTGGAGGGCTTAACGGCCGTGTTCGGAATGGGAACGGGTGTGACCCCTCCGCCATTTCCGCCAGAAA
>Ga0208735_100019_pt1 | contig 141765 bp, 131 predicted proteins | sample Subbio12Aug_8Aab_FD_184829 | JGI IMG/M metagenome (GOLD analysis project Ga0208735, IMG submission 184829) | Serpentinite rock and fluid subsurface biosphere microbial communities from McLaughlin Reserve, California, USA - CR12Aug_8Aab (SPAdes) | ecosystem: Environmental > Terrestrial > Deep... | reverse complement strand
TTCCGATCTGGCGTGCGGACGGCAACGCCCTCGAGCGCGAGGGCGGCGTCCTCGACATCGGCCGCGGTGGGAAGTTTCAGATCGGCTGGCGAATGCATGGCGCGGAACCTATGCGCCCATGCCCTCGATGTCACGCGGCACTGGCAAGCTCCGCCCGCAGCGCAGCCATGCCGTTCGCCGAGAGCACGTTGCCGAAGAACTGCCGCGCGCTTTCGCGCCAGGAAAATTGCAGCGCATATTTACGGCAGAGGCCTCGCGGGATCGCAAGCGCCGCCGTCGCCGCGCGGCGCAGGTCGCGGTCCAGCACCGCCGCCTTCGAGTCGCCGATCACGTCGCGCGGTCCCGCCACCGGGAATGCTGCGACCGGCACGCCGGAGGCGAGTGCCTCGAGCAGCACGACGCCGAAGGTGTCGGTCAGGCTCGGGAACACGAAGGCGTCCGCGGACGCAAAGGTCTCGGCAAGCGCCTCGCCCGCCTGCGCCCCGAGAAAATGCGCGGCGGGATATTTCTGTTCGAGGATTGCCCGCGCGGGCCCGTCACCTGCGATCAACTTGGTGCCGGGCAGATCGAGCGAAAGGAACGCTTCGAGATTCTTCTCAACCGCAACACGCCCGGCATAAAGAAAGATCGGCCGCGGAAATGGAAGCCGCCGCGCCTTGCCGGGATGGAAGAGATCGGCATCGACGCCGCGCGACCAGCGCATCAGGTTTTGATAGCCCTGCGCGGCGAGTTCGTCTTCGAGCGATTTCGTGGAGATCATCGTCGCGGCGGACGCCGCATGAAAGCGCCGCATCAGCGCAGCGAGCGGCCAGGACGGCACCGGCAGGCGCGCCGAAAGATATTCGGGGAAACGCGTGTGATAGCTCGTCGTGAATTTGCGGCCACGTTTCATGCAGTAGCGGCGAGCGAGAATGCCGAGCGGACCTTCGGTCGCGATGTGGATGAAGTCGGGCGCGGCCTGCTCGATCCGCCGCGCGAGCTGGGACGGCGCCGCGAGCGCGAGCCGGATTTCCGCGTATCCCGGCATGGCCACGGTCGGAAAACCTTCCGGCGTCAGAAATTCGGTCTTGAAGCCGAACGCTTCCGACTGCCTGCCGATTTCGGTCAGCGACCGCACCACGCCGTTGATCTGAGGATGCCAGGCGTCGGTAACGATCAGGACTTTCATCAGGCCGGCACCAATGCGCCTTTTGCGGGCTTCACCGGCACCGGGAGAAGGTTCGCTTCCGGGATGGTCCACGTCAGCAATTCGAACGTGCCGTCGTCGTGCTCGGCAAGCGCCGTGCAGCTCTCGACCCAGTCGCCGCAGTTCATGTAGCGGGTGCCGTAGATGTCGTGGATGATCGCGTGGTGGATGTGGCCGCAGATCACGCCTTCGACGTTCTGCTTCCGTGCTTCCAGCGCCACCGCCTGCTCGAACTCGCTGATGAAGTTCACCGCGTTCTTGACCTTGTGCTTCGCCCATTTCGAGAGCGACCAGTAGGGAAAGCCGAGCTTGCGGCGGAACCAGTTGAAGTAGCGGTTCGAGAAGATCGCGAAGTCGTAGGCCCAGTCACCGAAATAGGCGAGCCAGCGCGCGTTGCGGACGATCATGTCGAACACGTCGCCGTGGATCACGAGATACTTCTGCCCGTCCGCGGCTTCGTGGATCGCGGTTTCCATGACCTCGATGCCGCCGAAGTGCGTGCCGTAATAGTCGCGCAGGAATTCGTCGTGGTTGCCGGGGATGTAGACGATCCGCGCACCCTTGCGCGCCTTCCGGAGCAGCTTCTGCACCACGTCGTTATGAGACTGCGGCCAGAACCACGACGAGCGCATGCGCCAGCCATCGACGATGTCACCGACCAGATAGATCGTGTCTGCGTCGTGGTCGCGCAGGAAATTGAGGAGGAGGTCGGCCTGGCATCCCCGGGTGCCGAGATGGACGTCGGAGATGAAGAGTGTGCGAAACTTCCGGCTTGCCGGAGCGTCCGTGTCGCTGGACTGATTGTTGAATGCTACCGGTATCTGCAACATGGCGCCCGGGTAGCGTATTCGTACAACGATTATATGACGTTAGCGCCCGATCAGCGGTAACGCACGATCAGATAAACAATGCGGCGATCGAGAGCACTAATATTGCGGCGAGCGCGTAATTAAAGATACGCCGTTTCCTCTCGTCCTTCAGCATCGCCGAGATGGCGACGCCGAAGAGGCACCACAGCACGAGCGATGGGAACGTGATGATCGCGGAGACCAGCGTGAAGATCGCGACCTCGCGGAAGAAGTCGTTGGCAGGCAGCCCCGGCGTGGTGAAGGCCGCGAGCGCACCCAGCGCGATCGACCACGCTTTCGGGTTCAGCCACTGGAAAAAGAACGCCTCGAAGAACCCGACCGGCCGCGCGGTGCCCGCCGATTGCGGCGCGTTCGCGCGCACGAGCTTCCATGCGAGATAGAGCAGGAACGCGGCACCCACATAGCGCATCGCGTTGTGCAGCCAGGGCACATATTTGAAGACCTCGCCGAGGCCGAGACCGAGTGCTGCCAGCATCAACGGGTAGCCGACCGAAACTCCTAGCATCTGCGGCAGCGTCCTCCGGAAACCGAAGGTCGCGCCGGAGAGCGTCGAGATCGTGTTGTTCGGCCCCGGCGTCACCGCACCGGCAAGCGTGAACAGGGAGAATGCGAGGAGCTGTTCTGGCAAAGCAGGCGTTGTTTGCCACAGCATTGACGCTCCCGCTATGCGGCAGCGCGCATTGCAGGGCATCGCGAATTGCCCTTAGCTGCCTGTCCTGAACAAATACGAGGCAACGATCTTGCTGGTAAGCGCGCATACTTTGGAAATCCTCGGCCATCTCGGCGCGGCATGGTTTGCGGGCAGCCTGATCGGCCTCGAGCGCAGCTTTCGCGGCCGCCCCGCAGGCTTTCGCACCCACGCGCTGGTCTCGCTCGCCTCGGCGCTCCTGATGCTGATCACCGCCTATCCGCAGGACTGGCTGCCGCAGGACGTGCGTGCGGCCGGCGTCAACACGGTGCTCGACCCGCAGCGCATGGCGCAGGGCATCATGACCGGCATCGGTTTCTTGGGCGCGGGCGTGATCTTCAAGGAAGGCCTGACGGTGCGTGGCCTGACCACCGCGGCCTCGATCTGGGTCACGGCGGCGCTCGGCATTCTCTATGGCGTCGGATACTTCCTGCCGGCGATCCTCGGCACCGTCGCAGTCCTCGGCACCTTGCAGGTCTTCCGCTGGATCGAAAACTGGATGCCGAGCCAAGCCTATGCGCACTTTATCCTGCGCTTCCCGCGGGCGCGCACGATGTCCGAAGACAAGGTGCGCAAGTTGATGGCGCAGCACGGCTTCTCGGTTGCCAATATCAATTACCGGATGGAAGATGGCGGCAAGACCTTCGAATACCGCATGACCATCCAGACCACCGAAAAGAACGCCATGGAGCGCCTTGCGACCGCGCTGCGCGCCAGGAAAGAAGTACTCGAATTCCGCATTTCGCCGGCGGGCGATTAAGCAAAACATCAAGATCAAGTTTGGGGAGAGAAGAATGAAACTCGTCCGTTACGGCCCTGCGGGCAAGGAAAAGCCGGGCATCATCGACAAGAACGGCAAGCTACGCAGCCTGTCCAAGATCGTGCCGGACATCACGCCGGAGACGATTGCCGCAGGCGCGATCGCGAAGATCAAGAAGGCGAAGATCGAAAAGCTTCCCGTCGTTCCGGGCAAGCCGCGGCTCGGTTCGCCGGTCGGGAAGGTCAGGAATTTTCCTGCGATCGGCCTGAACTACGCCGACCACGCGGCCGAAGCCGGCATGCCGATCCCGAAGGAGCCGATCATCTTCTCGAAGGCGCCGAACTGCATCGTCGGCCCGAACGACAATGTGATGATCCCGAAAGGCTCGACCAAGCTCGACTGGGAAGTCGAGATCGCCATCGTGATCGGCAAGCGTGCCCGCTACATCGAAGAGAAAGACGCCGTGAAGCACATCGCGGGTTACGCGGTCTGCAACGACATCTCCGAACGCGCGTTCCAGCTCGAAGGCACGGGCCAGTGGCTGAAAGGAAAATGCGCGGAAACCTTCGGGCCGCTCGGCCCCTGGCTCGTCACCACTGACGAGATCAAGGACCCCCAGAAACTCGCCATGTATCTCGATGTGAACGGCAAGCGCGCCCAGACCGGCAACACCAGGACCATGATCTTCTCCTGCGCCTTCATCGTCGCCTATGTCTCGAAGTTCATGGTGCTGGAGCCGGGCGACGTTATTACCACCGGCACGCCTCCGGGCGTCGGCATGGGCATGAAGCCGCCGGTCTTCCTGAAGGCCGGCGACGTGATGACGCTCGGCATCGAAGGTCTCGGCGACCAGAAGCAGAAGGTCGTTCCGTTCAAGAAGTAGTCAAATTCCGGCTGCCCGAGACGAAAACTTGGGCAGCCGGTTTCTTGAGCGAGCGCTGCCGAGCGAATAGGCTGGCCCGACTCCAATGAAGGGCCCCTGCCAATGAAGACCGCGCTCCGCTCCGTCCTTGTCTCCCTCGCACTGCTGCCGGGCGCAGCCTTTGCGCATACCGGCGCGGGGCATGCCCACGGCTTCGTGCAGGGGTTCGCGCACCCCATCGGCGGACTGGATCACCTGCTCGCGATGGTCGCGGTCGGTCTGTTCGCGGCGTATCTGGGTGGCCGCGCGCTACGGCTGGTGCCCACAACCTTTGTCGGCGTGATGGCGCTCGGCGGCCTGCTCGGCGTGAGCGGCGCAGCACTTCCTTATGTCGAACTCGGGATCGCGCTCTCCGTGGTCGTATTCGGCTTGCTGGTGGCCTTGCGCTGGAACTTCCCGGTTGCGGGCGCGATGGCGATTGCCGGTGTCTTTGCGGTTTTTCACGGTTACGCGCACGGCACGGAATTGCCGGAGAACGCTTCCGGCCTCGCCTACGGCATCGGTTTCATGATCGCGACCGCGCTTCTGCATCTCGCAGGCATCGCAATCGGTCTAGCCTTCGCCTCACCAGGTGCCGGCAACCTCGGCCGCCGTCTCGTACAGACCGGCGGCGGCGCGATTGCGCTGGCCGGCGTCGTCATTGCCGCACAGGCGATTATTTCTTTCTAAGAAACGCGTGCTCGAACGAAAGGTAGAGGATCGCGCCGTAGCTCGTCCGCTGCCCTTCGGTAAAAACGATCGGGGCTCCTGCACCGACTACGAGCTGCCCCGCATCGAGATTGAAGGCATAGCGCAGTCCGGGTGAGACGGTCAGCGACCGCTCGCGAACGATCGCACCGGTATCGACCGCCTCGGACCACTCGTGAACGACCTCGAACATGAAGTTCAGTTCGCGGCTTGCCGCGTAGATGGCGCTGCCGCCGAGGTGATAGCTGTCGGTCTTCAGGCCTTCCACGTTGAAGAGATGCGTGAAGCCGGCATTGCCGTGTAGCGTGACACGGTCGCTCACGATCTTGCTGACCGGCAGGTTGAACTGAAAGCCCCGCGAGCCGTCGCCCAGTCCGCGGGTTTCGTCGCCTGAGGGCACGATCAGCGAGAAGCGCGGCGCGACAGCCGGCATGTTCATGGTCTCTTCGAACAACTGGTAGCGGTAATTGAACATGACGTCGCCGATTCCGCTCGCGCGCTGCCCATCGGAGCGCAGACGCGCCCACGGAATCGAATAGGAGAATTGATGCTGCTGGCTGAAGACCGGCCACTCCTGCGTGAACATGAGATCCCAGTCGCGGCCCTGCCGGCGCAAGCCGAGAATATGCTGCACGACGCCCGGCTCCTGATTGTAGGCTTCTTCGATCAGGAATGAGTTGTCCTGGAGCGCCTTCGCAGTGCGTTTGTCGTCGTCATCGGCGAAAGCAGCTAGCGGAAAAAGAGCAACGGCCGCGCACACGCCAAACGCCACGCGCATCCCGCAAGTAAACTTGGTCACCATGAACGCCCCCAATTAAACCAAGGCTAGACTACTTGCAAACCGTTCGCAACTGACCAAAGCTGCCTTTCGGGATAACTCAGGGTTTCGTCGACTTCGCCCACAGTCCGTGAAAATGATGCACGGGCCCGCATCCGCTGCCGATGCCGAGATTGATCCCGGCCTGCAGCGCGCCGGTGATGTAGTTCTTGGCGGCCGCAATCGCGTCATGCAGCACGAGGCCGGTGGCAAGCCCCGCCGCGATCGCGGAAGAAAGCGTGCAACCGGTGCCGTGCGTGTGCGGGGTGTCGATGCGCTCCGCAGTAAAACGGCGGATGCCGGACGGCTCCACCAGAATATCGACCGCGTGCTTCGATTCCGAATGGCCGCCCTTCACGAGCACCGCCCGCGCGCCGAGCGCGAGCAGCGCTTCTCCTTGTGCTGCCATTTCGTTTTCGTGTTTCGCGAGCGGCTGATCGAGCAGCGCCGCGGCTTCGGCAAGATTCGGCGTAACGATCCCGGCGAGCGGAAACAGAAGCCGCTTGATCGTATCGACAGCCTCCGGAACCAGCAGCCGGTCGCCGGATGCTGCGACCATCACCGGGTCGAGAACGACATTCTGTGCCTTGTACTTGTTCAGCCCCGCCGCGACCGCCTCGATCGTTGCGGGCCGCGACAGCATGCCGATCTTGGTCGCGCGCACCTTGAGGTCGGAATAAACCGCGTCGAGCTGCGCGGTCACGAACTCCGCCGGCACATCGTGAATGCCGGTGACGCCTTTCGTGTTCTGCGCTGTCAGCGCCGCGATCACGGATGCGCCGTAGACGCCAAGCGCGGAGAACGTCTTGAGATCGGCCTGAATGCCGGCGCCGCCGCCCGAGTCCGAACCCGCGATCGTCACCGCTATGGGAATCATCGTTTCCTGCCCGCCCTTTGTTCTTGCCAAGCTATGGGAGGGAACCAGCGGCTTCAAGGCCCGATACTTCTGGCATCAAGGCTTGCAACTGCACGCGCTTTTTGCTCCCCTCGCCGCAAGAAGTCCCGCCGGAGGCGCACAGCCCATGATTCCGTTCTTCGTCCAGATCAAGTGCCAGCTTGGCAAATCCTATGATGTCGCCAACGCGCTTGCGGACGCGGAGATCGCTTCCGAGGTGTATTCGACCGCTGGCGAATTCGATCTCCTGGCGAAATTCTATGTCGATGACGGCACCGACATCGGCCATTTCGTGAACGAGAAGGTGCAGTGCATTCCCGGTATCCAGGACACGCGCACCATCATCACGTTCAAGGCCTTCGGCTGATCAGTCGACCGGCGGACCCGCGGGCGGTGTCGCTGCCTCTTTCTCTTTCTGCCGGTCGATCCCGAGCGCGCGCTCGCGGAAGATCACGAACAATCCGGCTGCGCCGACGATCGCAGCACCGGCAAGCACGATCGCATCGGGCAATTCCCTGAACATGAAATAGCCGAGCACGGTCGCCCAGATCATCGCAGTGTAGGAAAAGGGTGCCACGACCGAAGCCGGCGCATGGCGATAAGAGTCGGTGAGCAGAATCTGCGCGACGCCGCCGAAGATGCCGATGCCGAGGAGCGCGAGAGCGTCTCCCGGCGAAGGCCAGATCCAGGTCCATGGGAAGAGTAAAAGACCTACAATCGCGGCGAACATCTGGAACGAAAACACGAGCGAGGCGGTAGTCTCCGTGCTGGTCATCGCACGAACCTGGGTCATTGCCGCAGCCACCAGAAATGCTCCGACCAAGGTCATTAGCGCGCCGGCCGCTGCTGACGATGTCATCTCGGCAATGCCCAGATGCGGCGAGAGCATAACAAGCACGCCGATGAAACCGACGACAACCGCGCCCCAGCGCCAGAAACGAACGACCTCGCCCAGAAAGATCGCAGCCAGCGCCACGTTGAACAGAGGCGCAATAAAACTGATGGCAGTGGCATCCGCGAGCGGAAGACGCTGAAGCCCCAGAAACATCAAGATCATCGCACCGACGCCGGTGAGCGAGCGCGTGAAATGGCGCGTCGGGCTTTTCATCTTGAGTGCGGATCGTATTTCTTGCCGCCACGCGAGCATGATCAGCAGCGGAATCAGCGCGAGAAAACTCCGCGCGAAAATCTGCTCGCCGATGGGAACGCGATCGCCGACATAGCGAACCAATCCGCCCATCAGCGTGAACAGAAAGCTTGCGCCGAGCTGCAGCGCGATGCCGAGAAAAACATTCATGAGAATACAGGCCGGTGTTTCATCACCTATGCCTGTTCGTCGGGCGGAGATAAAGTCCGGCAGAGGCATATCGCCATGCGGCGGAACTCAATGCTGCGCGGACTGTATCGCCTGCCAGACCTTTTGCGGCGTCGCCGGCATGTCGATGTGCTTGATCCCGTAGCCGCGATGCAGCGCATCCACCACCGCGTTCATGATCGCCGGACAGGAGCCGATCGCGCCCGCCTCGCCCGCCCCCTTCACGCCCAAGGGGTTCGTGGTGCAGGGCTCGTTCTTCGTCTCGAAGCTGTAGTTCGGCGTGTCGATCGCGCGCGGGAGCGCGTAGTCCATCAACGACGCCGAAATCAATTGTCCGCTCGCGTCATAAACCGTGTCTTCCATGATCGCCTGGCCGATGCCCTGACCGATGCCGCCATGCACCTGTCCTTCGAGCAGGAGCGGGTTGAGCGTGACCCCGAAGTCGTCCACCACCGTGTAGTTCTTGAATTCGACATGGCCCGTCTCCGGATCGATCTCGACCTCGCAGACGTGCGTGCCGTTCGGATAGGTCGGCGCGGGCGGAATGAAATTCTTTTCGACGCCGCAAAGCTGATCGGCGGAAACGCCGGGCTTGGCCGCAAGCTCGGCAAAAGAAAGCGCGCGGTTGGTGCCGCGCACGCGCGCGAGCCCGTCAGCGATCTCGACATCTTCCGGCTTTGCGTCGAGGTGTTGCGCGGCGAGCGCCTTGAGATTGTCGGCAAGCTTCGTCGTCGCCATCGAAACGGCGGAGCCGCCGGTGGGCATCGAGCGCGAGCCGACCGTGCCGCCGCCGGTCTTAATGAGGTCGGTGTCGCCGGTAATCACGTTGATCCGCTCCAGCGGCAGGCCGAGTTGATCGTGCACGAGCTGGCGGAATGTCGTCGCGTGCCCCTGTCCGTTGGTCTGCGTACCGATCAGCACGGTCGCGGCACCGTCCTTCTCGATGCGCACGGTCGAGGTTTCCGGCGCGGTCTGGCCGCAGGCCTCAATGTAGCTCGCAAGCCCGATGCCGCGCAGCTTGCCGTTCCGCTTCGATTCCGCATGACGTGCAGCGAACCCGCCGTAGCTCGACGCTTCGAGCGCGCGCGTCAGGTGCTGGTTGAAATCGCCGCTGTCGTAGACGCGCCCCGTCGAGGTCTTGAAGGGCATCGCCTCCTTGCGGATGAAGTTGCGGCGACGGACTTCCTCCGGTGCGATCCCGGTTTCGAGCGCCACCGCATCCACGAGGCGCTCGATGAGATAAGCCGCCTCCGGGCGGCCCGCGCCGCGATAAGCATCGACCGGTACCGTATGCGTCCACACCGCGCGCACACGGCCAAAGATGACCGGAATGTCGTAGACGCCGGTCATCATGGTCGCACCGAGATACGGAATATAGGGTGCGACTTCGGAGTAGTAGGCGCCCATGTTTGCGATGCAATCGAGCCGCATCGCCAGAAACTTCGCGTCGCTATCGATCGCCATTTCAGCGACGGTCACATGATCGCGGCCCTGATTGTCGCCGATGAAATGCTCGCTGCGATCCGCGATCCAGGTAACGGTCGCTTTCAGCTTCTCCGCCGCAAGCGCGGCAAGCGCATATTCGCGGTAGGCCGGCGCTTTCGTGCCGAAGCCGCCGCCGACATCGTGCGTGAGTACGCGGAGCCGCTTCGGATCGAGCTTCATGATCCCGCACACGCTGTTGTGGATCATATTCGAGCCCTGGCTCGAAACGGTAATCGTGTAGCGGTCGTCGTCGCCGTAAGACGCGACGACACCGCGCGTCTCCATGAAGTTCGTGACCAAGCGCTGGTTCACGATCCGGATCGTCACGATCTTGGCAGCGCCGTCGAACACCTGCTTCACGGCATCCGCATCGCCGACATCGGCGATATAAGCCTTGTTGTTCTCGCGGCCGGGCCATACCTGCGGCGCGCCGGGATTCAGGGCATCCGCCGTGCCGGAGATCGCGGGCAGCGGCTCCCAGTCGACCTCGATTGCCTCCAGCGCATCGCGCGCAGCGCGCACGGTGTCCGCGACGACGAAAGCGATGGCGTCGCCGACATGGCGCACTTCTTCGCTGCACAGCACCTCATAGGGCGGCACGAAGATCGCCTTCTCGTCCACCGGCTTGATGAAAGCGGCGGCCCGGCAGGCGAGGTTCGCGAAATGCGCCGTGTCCCTCGCGGTCAGGACGAGCTTTACGCCGGGAATTTTCTCCGCTGCGGCGGTGCTCGCGATCCTGAACTTCGCATGCGCATGCGGCGAGCGCAGCACGGCCGCGCGCAGGCTTCCCTCCGGCATGCAGTCGGCGACGAACTTTCCTTCGCCCGTCAAAAGCGGCGGATCTTCGAGACGGACATGAGGCTGCCCCGAGCCGAATTTCAGCGGACGCATGCTTGCTTACTCCATCAGGATTTGGCGCGGGCGGGCCGCGAAGGTTTCGAAGGCGGCGGCAGGGCCTTGCGCAGGCCGATGCGCCGCGACACCACATAGAATACCGGCGTAAAGATCAGGCCGAAAATAGTGACGCCGATCATGCCGAACACGACCGGCGTGCCGAGTGCCTGCCGCAGTTCCGCGCCCGCGCCGACCGCGAGCATCATCGGCAACACGCCAAGGATGAAAGCGAGCGAGGTCATGATGATCGGGCGAAGCCGCAGCCGCGCGGCCTCGACCGCGGCATGTTCCAGATCTTCGCCGCGATCCTCGATCTGTTTCGCAAACTCGACGATCAGGATCGCGTTCTTCGAGGCCATCGCGATCAGCACGATAAAGCCGACCTGCGTGAGAATGTTATTGTCCTGTCCCCAGATCACAACGCCGATGATCGCCGCAATCAGGCACATCGGCACGATCAGAATGACGGCAAGCGGCAGCCGCAGGCTCTCGAATTGCGCCGCGAGCACGAGGAAGACAAACACCGTCGCGAGAATAAAGACGAGAATCGCGGTGTTGCCTGCGCGTATCTGCTGGAACGCGAGCGTCGTCCACTCGTAGGAATAACCCTGCGGCAGCACTTCGGCTGCGAGCTTCTGCATGATCTCGATCGCCTGCCCCTGGCTGTAGCCGGGCGCGGCCGCGCCATCGAGTTCGGCAGCGGGATAAAGGTTGTACCGCGGAATACGGTACGGACCGGATTCGTTCCGCACCGTCGTGAACGAGCCGAGCGGCACGGTCTGGCCGCTCGCGTTACGCACGCGGATCTTGAGCACGTCGGTCGGATCAAGCCGATCCGCCGCTTCCGATTGCGCAATCACGCGGAAGGTGCGGCCGAACAGGTTGAAGTCGTTCACGTAAGCGGAACCGATATAGGTCTGCAGTGACGAGAAGACGTCAGTGATGTTGACCCCAAGCAGTTGTGCTTTCTGCCGGTCGATGTCGAGATAGAGCTGCGGCGTCTGCGTCTCGAACAGCGAGAACACTTGGCTCACGCCCGGCGTCTGCGCCGCACGGCCCATCATCTGAAAGATCACGCCCTGCAAGGCCGCAGGCCCCTGCCCCGAGCGATCCTGCACCATCATGCGGAAACCGCCCGCGTTGCCGATGCCCTGCACCGGGGGCGGCTGCACGACGATGGTAAGCGCCTCCTGAATCGGAGCGAGCTTTGCAAACAACGCCCGCTGGATTCCGGACGCAGACAGACCCGCATCGCCCGCGCGATCACGGAACGGCGACAGCACCACGAAGATCGCGCCCGAGTTGGGCGCCACCGTGAACGTGGCTCCGGAGAAGCCGACGATGTTGATCGCATGGCGCACACCCGGCACTTCGAGCGCGAGCTTGGTCGCACGTTTCATCACTTCGTCGGTGCGGCCGAGCGCGGCACCCGAGGGCAGCTGCACGGCGATGATCAGATAGCCGCGGTCCTGCTGCGGGATGAACCCCTGCGGCGTCCGCATGAACTGGAACAGACCGAACGCGACCGTCGCGCCATAGATGATCAGCATGATCGCGATGATGCGTACGCTGCGAGCGGCAATCTGATTGTAGCGGCCGGCGAACCAGTCGAACCCGAAGTTGAACCAGCCGAAGAACTTCTTCAGATAGACCGCAAGACCCCTGGGCTCCTCATGGCTGTGCGGCTTCAAGAGCAGCGCGCACATCGCGGGCGAGAGCGTGAGCGACACAAGGAGCGAGATTCCGGTCGCGGCGATGATGGTCAGCGCGAACTGGCGGTAGAATTGCCCGGTAATGCCGGTAATGAACGCCGCCGGCACGAACACCGCAGTCAGCACCAAGGCGATCGCCACGAGCGCGCCGCCGACTTCGTCCATCGATTTATGGGTCGCTTCCTTCGGCGCCATGCCGGCTTCGATGTTGCGCTCGACATTTTCGACCACGACGATGGCATCGTCGACCACGATACCGATGGCAAGCACGAGCCCGAACAGCGTCAGGTTGTTGATGGTGAAGCCGAACACCGTCATCAGGAAGAAGGTGCCGATCAGCGAAATCGGAATCGCGAGAATCGGGATCACCGCCGCGCGCCAGGTCTGCAGGAACAGGATCACGACGAGGATCACGAGCACGATCGCCTCGAACATCGTCTGCACGACCGCTTTCACCGATTCAGAGATGAACTGCGTCGGGTCGTAGATGATGTCGTACTTCACGCCCGGCGGCAGCCGCTCGCCGAGCTGCTTCATGGTTTCGCGGATCGCGGTCGCGGTCGAAAGCGCATTCGAGCCGGGCCGCTGAAAGATCGCAAGCGCCACCGCTTCGTATTCGTCGAGATAGGAATTCGAGCCGTAATCCTGTGCGGCAAGCTGGATGCGCGCGACATCCTTGAGCAGCACGACGGCATTCGGCGTCGTCTTCACGACGATCTTCGCGAACTCTCCGGGGCTGGCGAGACGGCCCTGCGTCGTGACGGCGATCTGGAATTCGCGGCCTGCATTCACTGGTGGCGCATTGAGAACGCCGCTCGCCACTTGCACGTTCTGCCGCTGCATGGCGGCGACGACATCGTTCGCGGTCAGCCCCAGCGTGTGCAGGCGGCCGGGATCGAGCCAGACGCGCATCGCGTAGTCGCGGCTGCCGAACACGGTGATCGAGCCGACACCGTCCACGCGCGTCAGCACGTCCTTGATCTCGAGGTTCGCGTAGTTCGAGATAAAGAGGGCGTCGCGCGATTTGTCCGGCGAATAAAGATGCACGATAAGCATGAGGTCCGGCGAGGACTTCGTTACCGTCACGCCGATGTTTCGCACTTCCTGCGGCAGGCGCGGATTGGCGATGGCGACGCGGTTCTGCACCTGCACCTGCGCCTGGTCGAGGTTGGTGCCGATGTCGAAGGTCACCTGAATCGTGAAGCGGCCGTCGGCGGTCGAGTTCGACGACATGTAGAGCATGCCTTCGACGCCGTTGATCTGCTCCTCGATCGGCGCGACCACCGTGGTCGCAACGGTGCCCGCATTCGCGCCGGGATACTGTCCGGAGACGTTGATGACGGGCGGCGCGATCTCCGGGTACTGCGCAACCGGCAGACGCACGAAGCTCACCGCACCGAGGATCACGATAACAATCGAGACGACGGAGGCGAAGATCGGCCGGTTGATGAAGAAGTGGGAAATCGTCACGAGGCCCGCGCCTTACTTTTTCTTTTGCTGCTGCTTCTGCTGCGCAGCTTTCATCTGTTCTTCCGTCATCGGCGTAACCTTCGCGCCCGGTCTTGCGCGCATCAACCCGTTCACGATGACGCGGTCGTCCGCATTGACACCGCTTTTGACGACGCGGAGCCTGCCGCGCAATTCGCCGAGCTCGATATATTTCTGCCGCACGGTATTTTCGGCATCGACCACGTAAACGAATTTGCGGATCTGCTCGGAGCCGATCGCCGCATCCGGCACGAGCAGCGCTTCGTATTCCTGCGAGCCGGGCACGAGAACCCGCGCGAACATCCCGGGCGTGAAAAGATTGTCCGGGTTGTCGAACACCGCGCGGCCGCGGATCGTGCCGGAGCTCGTGTCGATCACGTTGTCGACGAAGTCGATCATGCCCTTGTGCACGAAGGTCTGTTCGTCGAGCAGCCGCAATTCGACCGGCAGCTTCGCGCCGCGCTCGTCGGCGCGGCCCGCTTCCTTTGCGATGCGCTGGTAGCGAAGATACGACGCTTCGTCGAACGAGAATTCGAACCGGATCGGGTTTGCGGAAACGACGGTCGCAAGCAGCGTGGTGGAACCGGTCGTGGTGCCGGTGACGAGGTTGCCCGGCGAAATCCGGCGGTCGCCGATGCGCCCCGAGACGGGCGCGCGCAATTCGGAGAATTCGAAATTGAGTTCGGCAGTCTTCAGCGCGGCTTCCGCGGATTGCAGCGCCGCTTCTGCCGCGCGCTTCGACTGTACACGCTGATCGTAGAGGGCTTCCGCAATCGTCTTCTGCTTGAGCAGCGTCTCTGCGCGGTTAAGGTCGGCCGCTGCCAGGTCTGCCTGGGATTTGGCGCGCGCGAGATCGGCCTTGGCTTGATCGAGCGAGGCGCGGAATGGACGCTGGTCGAGCGTAAACAAGAGATCGCCCGCCTTCACGAGCTGACCGTCGGTGAAGTGCACCTTCTCGAGATAACCCGAGACGCGCGCACGAATCTCGACCGCATCCACCGCGATGAAGCGGCCGACATATTCGTCGCGATCGACGAGCTTCTCGCGAACCGGATTGGCGACGGTCACTTGCGGCGCGGGCGGTGCCGGCGGGGTGCTCTGGCCGCAGCCGGCGAGCAATAGAGCCAAAGAAATTGCGGCGCCGAAGGCCGCGGTCGGGCGATGCATGGATTGTCTCTGGCAATGGCGGGTCTCGGCGTTTCTTACACCCCCGGGACCGGTTAGTCACATGCGTCAGGCGCATGAGTCGGGTCAGGGCTTTGACGGACGCTCCGAGCCACGCACAAGGCCGCGCACCCACGGCCTGCCGAGCAGTGCCCATATCGCGGCGAGATAAACCGCTCCCCCGATTGCCAAGAGTGCCAGAAGCAGCGCTTCGTCGCGCAATGTCGTCATCTTTGCGAAATGCGGCGCCAAGTATCGCATGGCGAAGAACAGCACGATCGCCATTGCGATTCCGGCGGCGATGAGTCGCAAGGAATTTCCAGAGGTATTTTCGCCCGGACGCGGAAAGGAGCGCCGCCGCGCGAACCAGATCAGGAGCGCAAGATTGAGCCAGGCGCCCGCAGCGGTGGCGAGCGCAAGACCGACCTGTGCGAGCGGCCCCATCAGTATGATTTTCAGAACGATATTGAGCGCAACCCCGGTCAGTGCCGCGATCACCGGCGTCGTCGTGTCGCCGCGCGCGTGAAACGGTGCGACGAAGCTGCGCATCAGCACGAACGGAATGAGCCCGGTGGCATAAGCCGCAAGCGTCTGGCCCGCGGCCGCGGCATCTGCCGCCGTGAAGGCGCCGCGCGCGAACAAAGCGCGCATGATGAGTTCGGGGATCACGAGCGAAGCGGCTGCCGCAGGCACGGCAAGCAGCAGAGCGAACTCGATCGCCTTGCCTTGCGATGCCGCCGCACCTTTCTCGTCGCCCGCTGCAAGGCGCCGCGCCATCTCGGGCAGCAGCACCGTCCCGACCGCGATGCCCACGACACCGATGGGAAGCTGGTGGATGCGGTCTGCGTAGTAGAGCGCAGAGAGCGCACCCGCCGGCAGGAAGGTCGCGATGATGGTATCGGCGAAAAGCGCGAGCTGCACGCCGCCCGCGCCGATGATCGCGGGGCCGAGCGCCTTCAGAAACTTCTTCGTCGGTTCATCGAGCTTCGGCATCCTGAGGCGGAGCCCGAAGCCGTTCCGCTCCGCATCGTCCGCGACCAGCGCGAGTTGCAGAATGCCCGCAATCAAGACGCCCCAGGCCGCGGCGTGTCCCACGGTCGGGAAGAGTGCCGCGAAGGTAAGCGTGCCGATCATCGCGAGATTGAGAAGTACCGGCGCACCGGCCGCCGATGCAAAACGATTGTTCGCGTTCAGCGTGCCCGCGATCAGGCTCTCGATGGAAATCAATGCGAGATAGGGAAACGTGATCCGTGTCAGCGCAACGGCAAGCTCGAAGCGCGAAGCGTCAAGGCCCGGCGCGAGCAGGCGTACGACTTCCGGCGTGTAGACGAGCGCAACGATCAAGAGCGCGACTTGCAGCACGATCATCGCAAGCGCGAGACGATCCGCGAAGGAACGCGCGGCCTGTTTGCCGTCTTGTTCAAGCGTCCGCGCGTAAGCGGGAACGAAGGCCGCGGCGAAAGCGCCTTCCGCGAAGATCGCACGAAAATGGTTGGGCAGGCGGAAGGCGACGAAGAATGCGTCGGCAATGGGTCCCGCGCCGAGCACCGCCGCCATCACCACGTCGCGGAAAAATCCGGTGATGCGCGAAAGAAGCGTGAAGCCGCCGACCGTGAAGAAGCGCCGGATCATGCCGCGCGCCTCACAGGTTTCAGCCGAGCGCCTCGCGCACCGCGGAGATCACGCGATCCTGCGTCGGCTCGTCGAGATAGGGATGCATCGGCAGCGAGATGACCTCCGCCGCAAGCTTGTCCGTGACCGGCAGGCCGTTGCCCGCGACCGGATAGCGCTTGTAGGGCTCCTGCCGGTGCAGCGGCTTCGGATAATAGATCGCGGTCGGCACACCGCGCGTGGAAAGCACGGCAGCCAGCGCATCGCGCTTTTCGACTCGGATCGTGTATTGGGCCCATACCGAACCATAGCCTGACGCGACCTGCGGGACGATGGCAACGTCCTTCAAACCTTCGGCATAGCGGGCGGCGATACGGTTGCGGGCCTCGATCTCGTCCTGGAAGATTTTAAGTTTCTCGATCAGGACCGCGGCCTGGATGGTGTCGAGCCGGCCGGTCATGCCGATGCGGACGTTGTCGTATTTGTCCGCGCCCTGCCCATGCACCCGGATCGATCGCAAGGCTTCCGCGACCTTATCGTCGTCGGTGAAGACCGCGCCGCCGTCGCCGTAGCAACCCAAGGGCTTCGCGGGAAAGAAGCTCGTGGTGGTGACGAGCGCCTGCGTACCGACGCGCTTGCCTTTATAGGTCGCGCCGAAGGACTGCGCGGCATCCGAGATCACGATCATGCCCTCGCGCTTCGCGACCGCCGCAATCGCATCGAGATCGGCAGGCTGGCCGAACAGATCGACCGGAATGATCGCCTTAAGCTTCAGGCCTGCGCGCTTCGCGTCATCGATCGCGCGCTCCAGGCTCGCAAGATCCATATTGAACGTCTTTTCGTCCACATCGACGAAGACCGGCGATGCCCCGACGCAAACGACCGACTCCGCGGTCGCGCAGAAGGTGAACGAAGGACAGAACACCGCGTCGCCCGGGCCGATGCCGGTCGCCATCTGTGCCATGATCAGCGCATCGGTGCCGTTCGAGCAGGAAATCGTATGGCGCGCGCCGCAGAACGCCGAGAGATCGGCCTCCAGCTGACGCACTTCCGGACCCATAATGAACTGGCAATGCGCGAGCACTTTCGCCACCGCATCGTCGATGCTTTTGCCGAGACGCTTGCGCTGCGCAGCGATGTCGATGAAGGGAACGGGAGCCTGATCGGCGCGCATGTGCTGGTTCACTAAAACTTCCTCGAAACTCAGCCGGCGACTTTGCGCGGGCCGCGGCGGAACGCAGGGTGCGGATCGGCGAGACAGCGGATCGCGATTTCGAGCGAGGCGACGCCTTCTTCGCCGGTGACGGCGGGCTGCTTTACACCGCGCACCGCATCCACGAAGGCCATCAGTTCGGCGCGCAGGGGCTCGGTGTGGCCGACAGACAGGTGGCGCATGCCGTAGGAGCCGTCCTTCTGGAAGCCGAAGCATTCGGTGACGGTGCGCGTGAGCAGATCGGCCATCACGTATTTGTCGCGCGTCGCGACCTGCACGGTGCGCGCCTTGAAGGGCGTCAGCCAGTTCGTGTTGATATGCGCGAGCACGCCGTTCGCGGTGCGGAACTGAAGAAGCGCGATATCCTCGCGCTCGGCGATCACGGAGGAAATCTGCGGCTGCACTTCCGCGATTTCGGATTCGGTGAACCAGCGGATGAGGTCGATGTCGTGCACGGCGAGATCGATCACCACGCCGACATCCGACATGCGCGGCGGGAACGGGCCGACCCGCGTGATGCCGATGGAAAGAATTTCTTCGCCCGCGAGCGCCTGCTTCACCGCCTGCACCGCCGGATTGAACCGCTCGACATGACCGACCGCGAGGGTCACGCCGTTGCGGGCGGCGGCGGTCACGATCTCCCGGCCCTGCTCGACCGTGGTCGCGATCGGCTTCTCCACGAGAAGTGCGACACCCGCGTCGATCAGTTCGAGCGAGATCTTGTGATGAAGCGGCGTGGGCGCGGCGACGACGACCGCGTCGACCTTGCGCGCGATCAGGTCCTTGTGGTCGGAAAAGACTTCGGCGCCCTGGGCCTGGCCCGCCGCCTGCGCGGCTCGGCCGGCATCGGGATCGGCAACGCCCACGAGTTCGATGCCCGGAAGTTCGGAAAGCACGCGCGCATGGTTGCGGCCCATGACACCGGCGCCGACGACGCCAATCCGCAGAATACGCTCGCTCGCGCTCGATTTGCTGGACGCCACCGTAAACCCCTCAAAAGTCCCCTGACCGTGAGGCACGGATACCCCGCCCCTCCGGGGGCCGGAACCCCTGAAGGCTCACAAATCGTGTCCTAGGATTACAGCGACTTATTCAGCGGCAGTCTGCCGGATTTTTGCGCCGGGCAGGTCGAGACCCGCGGAAAGCGTGTCGTCCCGGAACGCTTTCACACCATCGAGCGCGAGATCGGCGGCAGTCTTGGTGCCGAGCGCTTTCAATTTCTTGAGGATATCGGCGGGCGCGGTGATGATGTGTGTGCCCATATCGTTCGCCTCGATCACGTTCCAGACCTCGCGGGTCGAGGCCCAGATCACTTCGACGTTCTTCGCCTGATTCGCGAGCTTCACCGCAAGCGACACCGCGGGCTTGTAGTCGATGCCGAGATCGGCAAGCCGGCCAGCGAACACCGAGGTACAACCCGGCGCATTGCCCGCGAGCGCAGCGGTCGCGCGCTCGACCTGCTCCACGGTGCAGAGCACGGTGACGTTGATTTTCACGCCGTCCTTCGAGAGCGTGTTGATCGCCTCATAAAGCGTCTCGCCGCGCGTATTGATGACCGGCAGCTTCACATAGACGTTCTTGCCCCAGGTGGTGATGAGGCGCGCCTGCGCGATCATCTCCGGAATGTCGTCGGACAAGACTTCGAACGAGATGTGGCGGTCGGGCACGGCCGCGACCAGATCGCGCGCATAGGCCTCGTAGTCGGTTACCCCCGCCTTCTTGAGCAGCGACGGGTTCGTGGTGAAGCCCGCGACGTGCTTCTGCTTCGCCATCTCCACGATCTGCACCTTTTCGGCGCCGTCCGTGAACAGCTTGATCTTCAGCGACTCCAGCGTGCGGGTCATGATCTTTGCCTATCCTCGCGCCAATACTTGCGCCAATCCTTGCGCTTCGTCCGAAATCAGGGCAATCGAACCCCTCCTCGAAGTCATACCAAATCCCGGCATGCTTTCCACCGACGATCTGAAGGCCCTCGAAGTCCTGCACCCCTGCCTGCACAAGCGCTATTCGGGGGTCACGACCACGATTCTGGCGGTCGCCCCGCAGATGGCGAAAATCGCGAAAACCGCGCTCGTCGGCCTGCGCTGGACCGCGCCGGGGGTGCCGACCATTTCGCTAAAAGACGTGCGCAGCCTCGGTCGCTCGGTTCCGCCGACAAAACCGTTCCGCATCTGGCATGCGCGCCGTAACGACGAGATGATCGTCGGGCTGCTGTTGAAAAAGTTTCTGGGCCTGAAGCTCGGCATGGTGTTCACCTCGGCCGCGCAGCGCAAGCACAAGCGCTTCTCGCGCTGGCTGATGGGCAAGATGGACGCGATCATCTGCCCCTCGCCTGACGCTGCGAGCTTTCTCACCTTTCCTTCGACCGTGGTTTTTCATGGCGTCGATGCGGAGCGCTACCGCCCTTCAGAAAACCGCAGCGCCGAATGGGCGGCGACCGGTCTGCCCGGCAAATACGGCATCGGCGTCTTCGGCCGCATTCGCGCGCAGAAGGGCACCGATCTCTTTATCGAATCGATGTGCCGCCTGCTGCCGCGCTACCCGGATTTCACCGCGGTCGTGATCGGTCTCGCGACCCCGCAGGAAAAAGAGTGGGAAGCGGCGCTGAAAAAGAAAGTTGAAGACGCAGGCCTCGCAAAGCGCGTCGTGTTTCTGGGCGAGTTGCCGGAGAACGACGTGCCGGGCTGGTTCCGCAAGCTCACGGTCTTCGTCGGCCCGCAGCGTAACGAAGGCTTCGGCCTCACCACGCTGGAAGCCATGGCGAGCGAACTTGCCGTGGTCGCGACCAAGGCCGGTGCTGCGCGCCATCTCGTCGAGGAAGACGTCACCGGCCATCTCGTCGAGATCGGGGATGTGGACACGATGACCGCGCGGATCGAAAACCTGATTAAAGATCCGCAGCGCGCGGTTCAATTCGGCAAGGCCGGCCGCGCGCGGGTGCTGGAGAAATTCGCCATCCAGCGCGAGGCGGAAGGCATATATAAAGTCTATAAGCGCGTCTGGAGCACGAAGAAAATCTGATGCCTGAAATTCTCTTCATCAAGACGTCTTCGCTGGGCGACGTGATCCATCATATGCCGGCCGTTACCGACGCTCGGAAGCATTTCCCGAACGCCAAGATTTCGTGGATGGTCGAGGAAGCTTACGTGCCGCTCGCGAAGCTGCATCCGGGCGTCAACGACGTGATCCCGGTCGCGGTGCGCCGCTGGCGGAAGGCGATCCTGAAGCCCTCGACCTTCTCGAAAACATGGAATGAAGTCAGCCGCTTGCGCGCGAAGCTGAAACTCAAGCGCTTCGAAAAGATCATCGACACACAGGGTCTCGTGAAAACCGTCGTGCTCTCGAAATGGGCACGCGGCGAGCGGCACGGATATGACGCGAAGTCCATCCGCGAACCGTTCGCATCGCGCTTCTATCACGTGAAGCACACGGTGAGCCGCGAGTTGCATGCGGTCGACCGCAACCGGGCGCTCACCGCCGCCGCACTCGGATATAAAGTCGAAGGCGACACCGACTACGGCATCGACCGCAAGCGCATCGCGCCGGTGTCGGACGCGCCCTACGCACTTCTGTTCCACGCCACCGCGCAGGAAAGAAAAGAATGGCCGGAGGAGCGTTGGATCGAAGTCGGCAAGGCGTTAGAGGCCAAAGGCATCACGCCGGTTCTGCCCTGGGGTAACGACCGTGAGCACGCACGCAGCCACCGCATCAAGAATGCGCTTAAGAATGCACGCGTACCGGCCAAACAGCCGCTCGGCGAGGTGGCGGGACTGATCGCCGGCGCGACTTTGGTCGTCGGCGTCGATACCGGCTTGCTGCATCTGGCGGCCGCACTCGAAGTGCCGCTGGTCGCGATCTTCATCGCGACCAAGCCCGGTCTTTCCGGGCCCGTCAGCAGCGGCCCGATGACGACGCTCGGCACCGCGGGCGAAATGCCGACGGCAGCGGAAGCGATTGCAGCGATCGAGAAGTTGCCGCGCTAGACCTTCGCGAACCCTGGCATCGTCATCGCCCGCTTCACCGACGCCACGACGCGCGAGGCCGGAATCTCTCGCATGCAGTTGTGATGCTGGAGCGGACAGACATACTTCATGCAGAACTGGCAATCCAAGAGCGGCTCGTGCGTGATGATGTCCGCGACCGGATTGATCGGCGCCCACTTTGCGGGATCGGTCGGGCCGAACATGCCGATTGCGGGAACGCCGAGCGCGGCGGCGACATGCAGCAGGCCTGAATCGTTTGCGACCACCGCGCTCGCCTGCGAGAGTGCGATCACGCCGTCGGAGAGTTTCCCGCCCGTGAAATCGCGCACGCCGCTTCCCGCGTGATCGAGAATCTCTTTCGCGAACGGCTTTTCGTCAGGCCCGCCGATGACCCAGACCTCGACGCCGCTCTGCGCAATCTGTTTCGCCGCTTCCGCGTAATAGGCCACCGGCCAGCGCTTCGCCTCGCCGACCGATCCCGGCGCGAGCGCAACCGCGCGCGTGCCCTTCACGACATTCATCCGGCCGCGCCATTCGTCCGCCTGCGCCTCGCTCACGACAAGCTGCGGCAGCGGCCAGGTTTCCGGTAGCGGCGCATTCTTCGGAAGCGCGAGCGCGCAGGACTGGTCGATCATGCGCGTGTGGTTCTTTTCGTCCCAGCGGATGTCGTTCAGAAGCAGAAAGCGCGCCTCGCCCAAGACTCCCGTGCGTTCCGGAATACCGGCGAGCCACGGCGCGAACGCCGCCTTCCACTTGCGCGACATAATGAGCGCCGAGCCGTAGCGCTCCTCGCGCAGCAGTTTCGCGAGCGCGAAGTTTTCGGCGAACGCCGCTTTCTTTCGCGGAATGTCGAAGGAGATCGCTTTTCGCACGCCGGGCATGAAAGAAGTTAGCGGCGCGGTCAGCTTCGAGGCCAGCATGTCGATGGGCCGGCCCGGGAAGCGCTCATTGAGAACGCGGACCACCGAGTGGCAGCGCACGAAATCGCCGATCCAGACATAGGGCACGATCAGGATCGGCCGCTCATCGTTCTCTTTATTCATGACACTTCTTTGAAAAAACTACGGGCGCAGCGCAAGCCCTATGGTGAATCCTTCGTAAACCTTCCCGGATTCTCAGAAAATCAACCCTGTCGCTTAGGGGGCCTTCAACCCGCGACTGTTATCCGTCTGTCGCAGAAAAGAGGCAAAGCGGACGGCGAATGGCAATTCTGGTCACAGGCGGCGCCGGCTACATCGGCAGCCATATGGTCCTCGCGCTTTGCGACGCGGGCGAGACCGTCGTCGTACTCGACGATCTTTCGACCGGCATCCGCGAGAACGTCGATCCGCGCGCCCGCTTCGTGCAAGGAGACGTCTCCGATCCGCTGATCGTCATGCGGCTGATCGCCGAACACCGCATCCGCGCGGTGGTGCATTTCGCAGCCAAGATCGTGGTGCCGGATTCGGTCGCCGATCCGCTCGACTATTATCTCGCGAACACCGTGAAAACGCGCGCGCTGCTCGCCGCGGTCACGAGCGCGCACGTTCCGCATTTCGTGTTTTCATCGACCGCAGCCGTCTACGGCAATGTCGGCCAGGAGCCGGTCAGCGAAGAAACGCCGGCCAGCCCCGTCTCGCCTTACGGCGCATCGAAGCTGATGTCCGAGTGGATGCTGCGCGACAGCGCCGCGGCCTACGGACTGAAATACGTGGCGCTTCGCTACTTCAACGTCGCCGGCGCCGACCCGAAAGGCCGCGCGGGGCAGTCCACGCCGCGCGCCACGCACCTCATCAAGGTCGCCTGCGAAACTGCTACGGCTAAGCGCAAGAGCATGCAGGTTTTCGGCACGGACTATCCGACCGCGGACGGCACCTGCATCCGCGACTATATTCACGTGAGCGATCTCGTGAGCGCCCACATGGACGCGCTGAACCATCTCAGGAACGGCGGCGGCAACCAGATCCTCAACTGCGGCTACGGCACGGGCTATTCGGTGTTCGAAGTGATCGAGACCGTGAAACGGGTTTCGGGCGTCGACTTCCCGGTAGAACTCGCGCCTGCCCGCGCGGGCGATCCGGCGGCGATCGTGGCAAGCGCCGGAAAAATCCGGAGCACGCTCGGCTGGCAGCCGAAATACGACGATCTCGAAACCATCGTTCGCCACGCACTCGCCTGGGAGCGCAAGCAGCCCGCGAAATCTGCGGCGGCCTGACGCTTTTTCAGCACAAACTTGCCGCGGACGACGCCCTCGTGGCACAAGCCTTCCGCAATAGCCGGGTAGGTTTCGATGCACATCACGATGATCGGCGCGGGTTACGTGGGCCTCGTTTCGGGCGCCTGCTTCGCCGATTTCGGCCATAACGTCTGCTGCGTCGATACCGACGCCGCCAAGGTCGCGGCACTCCGCGACGGCAAGATTCCGATCTTCGAACCGGGCCTCGACGAGATCGTCGCACGCAACGCGAACGCGGGCCGCCTCTCTTTCACGACGAAGATTGCGGAAGGTCTCGCACATGCCGAGGTCGTGTTCATTGCGGTCGGCACCCCCTCGCGGCGCGGCGACGGGCATGCCGACATTTCTTATGTGCTTGCCGCTGCCCGCGAGATCGCGAACGCGGCGACAAAGCCCCTCGTCGTCGTCACGAAATCGACCGTGCCGGTCGGCACCGGCGACGAGATCGAGAAGGTGATCGCCGAAACAAAGCCGAAGGTGAAAATTTCGGTGGTCTCCAATCCGGAATTCCTGCGCGAGGGCGCTGCAATCGAGGATTTCAAGCGTCCCGACCGCATCGTAATCGGCGCCGAAGACGAAGACGCGCGCAAGGTGATGGCCGCGGTCTATCGTCCGCTCAACCTCAATCAGGCGCCGCTTCTCTTTACCGGGCGCCGCACGGCGGAGCTGACGAAATACGCTGCCAACGCGTTCCTCGCGACCAAGATCACGTTCATCAACGAGATGGCGGACCTCGCGGAGAAGGTCGGCGCGAACGTGCAGGAGATCGCGCGCGGTATCGGCCTCGACAACCGCATCGGCGCGAAGTTCCTGCATGCCGGTCCCGGCTATGGCGGGTCGTGCTTTCCGAAAGACACGCTCGCGCTGATCAAGACCGCGAAGGATTTCGGCGCGCCGTCGCGCATTGTCGAGACCGTCGCGGACGTAAACGACAAGCGCAAAGCCGCGATGGCGGAGCGCATAATCGCCGCAGCCGGCGGCTCGCTCAAGGAAAAGACGGTCGCGGTGCTCGGTCTCACCTTCAAGCCGAATACCGACGACATGCGCGATGCGCCGTCGCTCGAAATCGTGCCCGCCCTGCAGAAGGCAGGCGCGAAAATCCAGGCGCACGATCCCGAGGGCATGGAAGCGGCGGCGAAACTCCTGCCGGATGTCGCATTTTGCAGCGGCCCCTACGAGGCAGCGAAGGACGCTTCCGTCCTCGTGCTGATCACCGAATGGGATGTCTATCGCGCACTCGACCTCGACCGGCTCAAGGCTTCGCTTCTTTCTCCGTCCGTCGTCGATCTGCGCAACGTCTACGTGCCCGCCGAGATGGCGGCCAAGGGCTTCCGCTACGTGAGCATCGGCCGACCGCCGGTTTAACGCTGGCCCGATCCGCGATTTGCCATTCCCGCCGGGACGCGGCAAAAGGCGGTGAATCCAGCGAATTTTGATGGTTTAAGCCCGAAAATGCAGCGCATTCGCAAGGCCGTGTTTCCTGTTGCTGGCCTAGGCACCCGCTTTCTGCCAGCCACCAAGGCCATGCCGAAAGAAATGCTCACCGTGGTGGACCGCCCGGTGATCCAGCACGTCGTGGACGAGGCGCGCGCGGCCGGCATCGAGCACCTCATCTTCGTCACGGGGCGCGGCAAGGCCGTGATCGAGGACCATTTCGACCGCGCCTATGAACTCGAAGCCACGCTGGCGGCACGCGGCAAGAAAGCCGAACTCGAAATTCTGAACGCAGCGCAGCCCGGCGCGGGAGAAACCAGTTTCACGCGCCAGCAGTCGCCGCTCGGTCTCGGTCACGCGGTCTGGTGCGCACGCGATCTCGTCGGCAACGAGCCCTTTGCCGTGCTCTTGCCGGACGTGCTCGTGCTCGCGAAGAAAAGCTGCCTCGCGCAGATGATCGACGCGCACAGGGAGACCGGAGAAAAAACGAACCTGATCGCGGTCGAGGAAGTCGCGCCCGACCAGACGCATCAATACGGCGTCGTCGGCATGGGCGCGCGCAAAGGCCCTGCCTTCGAAGTCACCTCGATGGTCGAGAAGCCTGCCAAAGGCACGGCACCGTCGAACAACATCGTCACCGGACGCTATATTCTCCAGCCGGAGATTTTCGAAGTGCTCGAGAAACAGGAACGCGGCGCAGGCGGCGAAATCCAGCTCACCGACGCGATGGTCGCGCTTGCGAAGACGCAGAAGTTCTACGGCTTCAATTTCGAGGGCACGACCTACGACTGCGGCTCCAAGCTCGGCTTTCTCGCTGCAAACGTCGCCTTCGGCCTTGCGCGCGAAGACATCGCAGAAAGCTTCCGCTCCGAATTGAAACGCATTACGGCGGGCAGCAAGTGAAAGAAACCCTGCAAGGCGAATTCTTCGACAAGCTGAAATTCCGGCTGTCCGGGATACTCGGCGAGGACGCACGCGCGATCATTCCGCGGCTCGTGAAGTCCGATGGGCGCCGCCACGCGAAAAAATATGCACTGGCGCTCTTCATGATGTTTTTGGTCGCGGCCTCGACCGGCCTGACCGCCTATTTGATGCGGGACGTCATCAACAAGATCTTTGTCGACCGCAATCATCTGGCGGTCTGGGCGCTCGGCGGCGCGCTGATCGGGCTCTACATGATGAAGGGCCTCGCCGGATACTTCCAGACGGTAACCCTCGCCAAGGTCGGACACCGGATCATCGCCGACTATCAGAAGCGGCTGTTCGATACCACGCTGATGCAGGGCATCCCCTTCTTCTCGAAGCAACATTCGACCGACTTCCTGAACCGGATGAACAACGGCGCGAACGGCGCGCGGCTGGTGCTCGATCTCGTGGTAACGAGCCTCGGCCGCGACGTGCTCACGCTCGTGTTCCTCGTGACCGTCATGGTCGTGCAGGAACCCGTGATGGCGTTCTTCTGCCTCGTCATCCTGCCGATCGTCGTCGTCGTGGTACGCCAGTTGATCCGCCGCGCGCGGCAGATCGTGCATCGCAATTTCGTCGGCTCCGGCCGCGTCTTGCAGACCATGCAGGAAACGGTGCAGGGCATTCGTGTCGTGAAGTCCTACAATCTGGAAGATCGTGTCCGCGAACGCATGGCGGAAAGCATCCACGATCTCGAAGAAAGCCTGAACAAGCAGGCGCGGGTCGGTGCCCGCACCGGCCCGCTCATGGAAACGCTTGGCGGCATGGCGGTCGGCCTGTTCGTGATCTACGCGGGATATAGCGTGCTGAACGGCGCCAAGATGCCGGGGGAATTCTTCTCCGCGATCACTGCGCTCCTGCTCGCCTATGAACCGGCAAAACGCCTCGCCCGCCTGAACCTCGATATGGCGACGGCGCTCACCATGTCGCGCTTCCTGTTCGATGTTCTCGATTCGAAGCCCGCAGAAGTGGAGCCCGCATCGCTGCCCTCGCTCAAGGTCTCGAAGGGCGAAATCGAATTCCGCAATGTCTTTTTCGAGTACCGCGCGGACGAGCCCGTGCTGAAGAACGCATCCTTCGTCGCAGATGCGAAACGGACGACCGCGCTGGTCGGCAGCTCCGGCGGCGGAAAGTCCACGATCATGAACTTGATCGAGCGCTTTTACGAACCGGTCTCGGGCACGATCCTGATCGACGGTCAGGACATCGCGGCCTGCTCGCGCCGCTCGCTGCGCGACCAGATCGCCTACGTCAGCCAGGACCTGTTCCTGTTCTCGGGCACCATTCGCGAAAATATCCGGCTCGGCCGGTCCGGCGCGAGCGACGAAGATTTCATCGCCGCCGCGAAAGCCGCCCACGCGCACGAATTCATCATGGGCTTCGAAAAGGGTTACGACACGGAGGTCGGCGAGCACGGCACGCAGCTTTCCGGCGGGCAGCGTGCGCGTATCTCGATCGCCCGCGCATTCCTGAAGAACGCGCCGATCCTGCTCCTCGACGAACCCACTGCCGCACTCGACGCAGAATCGGAAAAGGAAGTGCAACGCGCGCTCGACGACCTGCGCAAATCGCGCACCACGCTCCTGATCGCGCACCGGCTGCAAACCGTGATGTCGGCGGACAAGATCTGCGTCGTCGACGACGGCAGCATCGTCGAAACGGGCACGCATCAGGAACTGCTTGCGCGCCGCGGCCGCTATCACGCCTTCTATCGCCTGCAATTCGACGACCGCAATGTCGTCAATGGCTGAAGCAAAAATGTCCGATCTGATCCGGCCGGTAATCCTGAGCGGCGGCGCCGGCACCCGGCTATGGCCCGCGTCGCGCGAAAGCCTGCCCAAGCAGTTCCTGAAGCTTCTCGGCGAGCGCTCGACCTTGCAGGAAACGCTTCTTCGCGTCTCCGACAAGAAGACCTTCGGCAAACCGGTCATCGTCGCGAACCACGCCTATCGCTTTCTCATCCGCGAGCAGCTCGCCGAAATCGCAATCGACGCCGACATCATCCTTGAGCCGATGCGCCGCGATTCCGGCCCGGCGATTGCGGCCGCAGCACAATGGATCGCGAAGACCGCGAACGATGCGCTCGTGCTCGTGCTTGCCGCCGATCATGTGGTCACGAAGCCCAAGCAGTTCGTAGCAGCCTGCCGGAAAGCGCGCGCCGCCGCGAAGAAGGGCAGTATCGTCACCTTCGGCATCAAACCCGACCATCCCGCAACGGGTTATGGCTACATCCGGCCCGGCAAAACGATTGCAGGTGCCGCGCCCGCGCAAACGCTCGACGCTTTCGTCGAAAAGCCCGATGTGAAAACGGCGGCGAAATATCTCAAGAAGAAGTACCTCTGGAACTCCGGAAACTTCATGTTCCGCGCGGACGTGCTGCTCGAAGAATATGCAAAGCACGATGCCGCGACCGTTTCCGCGGCCGGGGACGCAATCGAAAAGGCCGCGACGGACCTCGGCTTCCTGCTGCTCGACGAGAGCGCCTTCAAGCGCACGACGAAGAAGTCCATCGACTATGCGGTAATGGAAAAGACGAAACGCGCGGCCGTGATCCCCGCGGAATACGGCTGGTCGGATTTTGGCGGCTGGAGCGCTGCCTGGTCGCTCTCGAAACGCGACAAACACGGCAACGCCACCCGTGGGCCGGTCGCGGTCGTCGACGCGAGAAACAACTATATCTCGTCGGACGGAAAGCTGACGGCGCTGGTCGGCGCGGAGAATCTCGTCGTCGTCGTGACCGACGATGCGGTGCTGGTCGCCGATCGCGCGCGCGCCGAAGACCTGAAGAAACTCGTCGAAAAGCTTCGCGCCGAGAAGCGCGAAGAGGCCGACACCCACGCCAAAGTGCATCGCCCCTGGGGCAACTACCAGTCGCTCGACCGCGGCGAGCGCTATCAGGTGAAGCGCATCGTCGTGAATCCGGGCGGGCGGCTGTCGCTGCAAAAGCACTCGCATCGCGCCGAACACTGGGTCGTTGTGCGTGGCACGGCACTCGTCACCATCGGCGACGAAAAGAAGATGCTGAAGGAGAACGAGTCGGTCTATGTGCCGCTCGGCGCCGTTCACCGTCTTGAAAATCCCGGCAAGACGCCGGTCGAGATGATCGAGGTGCAGTCGGGAAACTATCTCGGCGAAGACGACATCGTCCGCCTCGAAGACGTCTATCAGCGCACAGCGAAGGATTAGGCGGCCTCATCCTGAGGAGCGAGCGGAACGGCTCGCGTCTCGAAGAATGAAGGTTTGTTCGGCGCCGTCCCGGGCATTAACGCTGTTCCCGCGAAACCTTTCTCTCCGTTGACCGGGCAGTTCGCCTGCTCATATTCTCCGCACGCGGCGTCTGGCGGCATTCTGAAAAATAGCCGCTGGGAGAAATGCGCTTGTTCGATGGCGCAAAGGCGAGTGTCAGTTCATGCGTTTGTGCCGCTACGACGATAACCGGCTCGGACTGGTTGAAGGCTACACCCTGCGCGACGTGACGCGGGCCACAGAGAAGCTGCCGCAGCTGCGCTGGCCATTTCCGCATGGCGATCAGCTCATCGCATCGCTCGACACGATGCGGAACGCGATCCGCGATGCCGCAGAAGCCTCACCACGCAAACTTGTAAGCGAAGTGAAGCTCTTGAGCCCGGTCGCAAATCCGCCCCGCATCATCGGCGCGCCGCTGAACTACAAGCTGCATGTGGACGAAACGGCCGATCCCGCGATCAATCATGGCGTGCCGCTCGCGAATTTCGACGGCTTCGCGACGCCCATCGACAAGCACGGGCTGTTCCTGAAATCGCAGACCGGCGCCGCCGGCCCCGGCGAAGGCATCGAGATCAAGTTTCCCGGCCGCCGCAACGACCACGAAATCGAACTCGCGGTCATCATCGGCCGCGGCGGGAAGAACATTCCGCGCGGCTATGCGATGGATCACATCGCCGCCTACACCATCGGCCTCGACATGACCGTGCGCGGCACCGAAGACAGAAGCTTCCGAAAATCCGCGGACAGTTACTCGCTACTGGGTCCGTGGCTTGTTACCGTCGACGAGATTGCCGATCCCGGTAATCTGCATATGCACATGGCGGTCAACGGCGAAATACGCCAGAATGCGAACACGCGCGACATGCTCGTTCCCATTCCCGATCTGATCGCGCGCCTTTCGAATATCTATGCGCTGCATCCGGGCGACGTGATCATGACCGGAACGCCGGAAGGCGTCAGCGAGATTCAACCGGGCGATACCATCATCGCCACTATCGAACAGATCGGTGCGATGGAAGTGAAAGTAAGATAAATGCGCGACGAAGATTCCGACCGCCGTATCATCCGCGAACTCGTCGAGAACTGGGCGGTCTGGCGCGATGCGCGGCTCTGGGATCGCTTTCGCACGGTCTGGCATTCCGACGGACGCATGATGGCGACCTGGTTTCAGGGCAGCTTCGAGGAATTCATCGCCATGAACGACGCCGGCTGGAAGAAGGGCGTGCGCATCCTCCATTTCCTCGGCGGCAGTTCGATCGATGTCAACGGCGTCCGCGCGATCGCGCAAACGAAGATGACCATCTCCCAGCGCGCGCCGGTCGAAGGCGTGATCTGCGACGTGGTCTGCACCGGCCGCTTCTACGACTTCTTCGAATATCGCGAAGGCCGCTGGGGTCTCGTGCTTCGCCAGCCGATCTATGAAAAGGACCGCCTCGACCCCGTCGATCCGTCGGCGAAGCTCGAACTCGACAGGGAACTGCTCGCGCGCTTCCCGGAAGGCTATCGCCACCTCGCCTACCTCCAGACGCGCATCGGCTACAATGTGAAGCCGGACATGCCGGGCATCGAAGGCGAAGAGATCGAGAAGCTGTACCGGCGTGGCGCGGATTGGCTTGGCGGAAAGCCGCTGTAGCACCGCCTAATCGTCGGTATGCAGACTATTAAGAGCACCTTAACAATACCGTTATAGTTGCTATGGCTGCGACGCCATCAACGCAGACAGAAACAATGTCTATCCCTCCCGCCTATCAGGTAGGCCTCGGTCTCTTCGGCATCGACGACGAAACGCTTGCCGCACGGCGGCAAGTCTGGGAGTTGATGAGCCCGCACATCGATGAATTCCTCGATGACCATTACAAGGAACTCGAGCAGCACTCGCCGTTCTACATCGAAATGATCCGGAACCGTGGCGACGCCTACAAAGGGCTGATCAAGAAATACACGGAGCGGATGTTCTGCAATCCGCTCGACGAGAACTGGGTCCGCGACACGCAGGACCGCGCGAAGCAGGAAGTCGAACTCGGCCACGACGTGCGCAGCCGGCCCGGCGTTTCGGCCTATCTCCAGCGGCGCTTCGCCGGCCTTCTGCAAACGCAGCGCATGATGCCGCGCGCCAAGGCCTGCAAACTGATGGATGCCTGCACGCGCATGTTCGGCGTCGATGTGGCGACTGCGGTGTCGATTCACTATCACTTCCAGTTCAAGAACAGCCGCTCCGACGGCGACCGCATCAACAGCGCAATCAAGGGCTTTGGCGAGACGATCCAGACCGTGCGGAGATCCGTATCGAGCGCCGTCGATCTTCTGAACGAAACCTCGGGCGGCCTGAAGGAACTCGCGGAGTCCGCCTCGACGCAGTCGAATACTGCCGTCGAAGCCGCCTCCAGCACCGCGCAGAACGTCAGCACCATCGCCGCGGCGACCGAAGAGCTGAACGCTTCGATCGCAAGCATTCACGGCCAGGCGACGAGCAGTTCCAACCTCGCACGCGAAGCCGTCGCCCATGCCGAACGCACGAACGGCACGATCCGTTCGCTGAAGGAAGCCGTCGATAAGATCGGTTCGGTCGCCGGCCTGATTTCGGAGATCGCGAGCCAGACCAACCTGCTCGCGCTGAACGCCACTATCGAAGCCGCACGCGCCGGCGAGGCCGGCCGCGGTTTCGCGGTGGTCGCGTCGGAAGTGAAATCGCTCGCGACACAGACTTCGAAGGCCACGACCGAAATCGGTCAACAGATCGCGATGATCGAGGAAGCGACCCGCCGCTCGGTGGACGAGATCGCCAATACGGGCGAGACGATCCTGAGCATCGCGCGCACGTCGGAGATGATCGCAAACGCGCTGAACGAGCAGGCCGCGGCCACCGGCAACATCGCGGAAAGTGCAGTTGCAGCGGCGAACAACGCGAATACGGTCGCGAACGCGATGAAGACGGTGGAAGACACAATCGCAAAGACGAAAGCCGCGGCGGAAACCGTTCGCTCCTCCTCGCGCGACCTCACCGGCTCGACCGGCGAAGTGGCGAATGCGATGGATTCGCTCTTTGCAGCCGCCTCGAAATACGAAGGCACGCAGAAGTTCCAGGACCTTTCGGTGGCGAAGCGGGCCTGACGCTAGGGCGGCGCCCGCTCCGCCTCAGGCCATCACGGAAGCTGCGCGGATCGATTCCATCCCCGTCCACGGACGGTGATTGATGGACACCACGCGCCACAGCGAATTTTCGCCCGTACCAAGCTGATCGAGGCGCGTAATCGAACAGTTGTCGATTGCGAAGGCGAGCGCCGCGTCGGTCGACAGATTGAGTGCATGCGCGATCGCGGCCTTGATCGTCCCGCCATGCGTGACCGCGACGATGTCGCGGCCCAGATGCGCGGCACTCAGCCGCTCGATCACGGGAGTCACGCGCGCATAGAGATCGTCGAAACTCTCCCCACCCGGAGCCCGCTCCGATGCCGGGCCGAACCAGAACGGATGCGAGAGGTGCGCGCGGGCGGCGAAGAACTCCGCCCGGTTCAATCCCTGCCATTCGCCGAGATGCTGCTCGGCAAACTCGTTCACCGGATGCCGCATGGCGCTAGCCGGATCGCGGTCGGTCATCGCACCGATGATGGCTTCCGCCGTCTGGTGCGTCCGCCTGAGATTGCTCGTGAACCAGGCAGCGCCCCGCGGCAGCTCGCGCGCCAGCGCTTCGAAGACGTGGCGATCGCTCACGTCGGAATCGACGTCATTCTGGCCGTAAATGTTCACGGTGTCGGGTACGGGCGCGTGGCGCACCCACCACCAGCGGGTGACATGCATGGAAATCTGATTCATGAGCCGAGCTTCTAGCCTCAAAGCGAGCGGCCGATCAATTCCTTCATGATCTCGTTGGTTCCGCCGTAAATCTTCTGGACCCGCGAGTCGGTCCACATCCGCGAGATCGGATATTCCTTCATATAGCCGTAGCCGCCGAAGAGTTGCAGGCACTCGTCCGCGATCTCGCATTGCTTCTGCGTGGTCCACCACTTCGCCATGGCGGCGGTCTGCACATCCAGCTTCTTTTCCATGAGCAACGCCGTGCAATGCTCGACGAAGCTGCGCGCGACCGCCGCTTCGGTCTTGCACTCGGCGAGCTTGAAGCGCGTGTTCTGGAAGTCGAGCAGCCTTTTCCCGAAGGCCTTGCGGTCCTTCGAATAGGCGACTGTAATTTCGACGGCGCGCTCCATCGCGGCGACGGCCTGGATCGCGATCACCAAACGCTCCTGCGGAAGCTGCTGCATCAGCTGGATGAAGCCGAGACCCTCGCGGTCGCCAAGCAGGTTCGCGGTCGGCACACGCACGTCATCAAAAAAGAGCTCAGACGTGTCCTGAGCATGAAGCCCGATTTTTTCGAGATTGCGGCCGCGGCGATAGCCCTCGACATCGTCAACCTCGACCATGATGAGAGAGACGCCCTTGGCGCCCTCCTTGGGATCGGTCTTCGCGACGACACAGACGAGCCCTGCGTGCTGGCCGTTGGTGATGAAGGTCTTCTGGCCGTTGATCACATACTGGTTTCCGTCGAGCTTTGCCGTCGTTCTCACGCTTTGCAGGTCGGAGCCGGTGCCGGGCTCCGTCATGGCGATCGCGGCCACGAGTTCGCCGGAGGCAAGTTTCGGAAGCCATTTCTTCTTTTGCTCCTCCGAGCCGTAATGCAGCAGATACGGCGCGACGATGCCGCTGTGCACCGCATTGCCCCACCCGGTGACACCTGCGCGGATCATTTCCTCGATCAGAATCTTCTCATGCGCAAAACTTCCGCCCGCGCCGCCATAGGCCTCCGGGATCATCGCGCAGAGCAGGCCCGACGCCCCCGCCTTGTTCCAGATTTCACGGTCGACAATGCCTTCGCGCTCCCAGCGCTCGACATGCGGCAGGCATTCGCGCTCGAAAAAGCGGCGCGCGCTGTCGCGAAAAATTTTCAGGTCTTCGGACTCTGCGGCGGCATGCATGATGCTTTCTCCCGCCGCACAGTCTGCCCGATCAGGCAGCACCAAGCCAATGCTTGGGATCATGCAGCCGGGAAGTGCGCGTTTCCGTAAGGGCATCGCAGAGCGAGGCGAGGCTTGAAAGATCGTGCACCGGCCGCAGTTCGTCGACATGCGGGAGGATCGCGCGGATTCCCGCGGCTTTCGCCTCGAAGCCCTCGAAGCGCAGGAGCGGATTGAGCCAGATCAGCTTGCGGCAGGACCGATGCAGCCTGCCGGTCTCGCGCGAAAGTTCTCCGCCGCCTTCGCGCTCCAGCCCGTCGGTCACGAACAGCACAGTGGCACCCTGCGAAAGCACGCGCCGCGACCAGCGCTTGTTGAATTCCTCCAGCGCGGTCGCAATCCGCGTGCCGCCGGACCAGTCGGCGACACCGGCCGAGCAGAGCGCGAGCGCTTCATCCGGGTCGCGCGTTTTGAGCGCGCGCGTGACGTTGGTGAGCCGGGTCCCGAACAGGAAGGTCGAGACGTTGCGCCGCCGCATCGCGAGCGTATGGAAGAACTGCAACAGCGGTCGCGTATAATCGCTCATCGAACCGGAGATATCGACGAGCGCGACGAGCGGCGGCTTCTTTTCGCGCGGCGAGCGGAAACGCAGTTCGATCAGGTCTCCGCCCGAGCGGACACTGGCCCGTAAGGTGCGTGCGAGATCGATCCGCCCGCGCGGCGACGGCATAAAGCGGCGCGTCGCGATCTCATCGTCCGGCATTTTCATCGCGGCGATGCGCCGCCGCGCTTCCTCGAGTTCGGAAGCCGACATCTGCGCGAAGTCCTTGCGCCTGAGCGTTTCCGCATCGGAGATCGTGCCGCGCATGTCGAAGACGGTTTCCTGCGGCTTCTGCGACTTCGGCATGCGCCGTTGCAGACCGAGCGCCTCTTCCACGCGCCGCTGCGCAGCCCGGCTTTTCACGCCTTCGGTGCGCGTGACCGGCAGCATCTCGCGCAGCACGCGGTCCACCTGATCGCGCTGCCAGAAGCGATGAAACGCCTCGTGGAAAAGTGCCCGATGTTCATGCCGCTTGATGAGCACGGAATGCAGCGTCCAGTAGAAATCGGCGCGCGTGCCGATGCCTGCGATCATGACCGCATCGAGCGCGTCGATCACCGAGCCCGGCCCAATGGGAATGCCCGCACGCCGCAACAGCCGCGCAAAAGCGATCAGCCGGTCGAGGAGCTGGCCTGAAGCATTCATCCCGCCGCCTTCAGCGCCTCGCGCGAGACGGAAAGCACGCTGTCGATCTTCGCCGGATTGAAACGCTCGACATCGTCCTGATACTTCAGCACCACGCCGAGCGTATCGCCGATCAAAGCGGGATCGAGCACTTTCGCATCGAGTTCGACGAGGGCAGACGCCCAGTCGAGCGTTTCAGCGGTGCCAGGATTCTTGAAGAGGTCTTCCTTGCGGAGCGCCTGCACAAAGGCGACGACCTCGCGCGTGAGACGTTCGGAGGCGCGCGGCACCTTGGCCCGCACGATTGCAAGCTCGCGCGGAAGATCCGGGTAGTCGATCCAGTGATAGAGGCAGCGGCGCTTGAGCGCGTCGTGAATTTCGCGCGTGCGGTTCGAGGTGACGATCACGATGGGCGGCGTCTCCGCCTTGATCGTCCCGAATTCCGGGATCGTCACCTGAAAGTCGGCGAGCACTTCCAGGAGAAACGCCTCAAAGGCTTCATCCGCGCGGTCGAGTTCGTCGATGAGCAACACCGGCGCACCGGCGGGATCGGGCGAAAGCGCGTCCAGCAGCGGCCGCCGGGTCAGAAAACGCTCCGAGAAAACATCCTCGGCGAGTTTCTCGCGGGTGGCCGCGCCGCCCGCTTCGGCGAGCCGGATCGCGATCATCTGCGCTGCATGGTTCCATTCGTAGAGCGCGGAAGCGCTATCGAGCCCCTCGTAGCATTGCAGGCGCACGAGACGCCGCCCGAGCGCGGCAGAAAGTACCTTCGCCACTTCCGTCTTGCCGACGCCCGCTTCGCCTTCGAGAAACAACGGCCGGCCCATCTTCAGCGAAAGATAGACGACAGTCGCAAGCGCACGGTCGGCCACATAGCTACCGCTCGACAGGAGCGTGATGGTTTCGTCGATGGAGTTGGGGAACGCGGCCGTCATTCCAATATCCTAACTCCACACGGAATCCAGACAAATCCCCACCGGCTCACGCACGCTCGCTTCCCTCCCCCGTTTGTGGGGGAGGGACTAAGAGTGAGGGTACGGCACCCGGAATGACAATGAAGAGATACTATTTCGCCGCCGCCACCGCGCGGCGTGCCATCACGCCGATCAGGTGCGCGCGATATTCGGCGGTGCCGTGGATATCCGCGATCATGTTCTTCGCAGGCACCTTGATGCCTTCGATGGCTTTCGCGGAGAAGTCCTTGGCGAGCGCCGTTTCCATTTCCTTCACACGGAACACGCCGCCCTCGCCTGCCCCGGTGACGGCGACACGCACACCGTCCTTCGACTTGGAGACGAAGACGCCGACCAGCGCAAAGCGCGACGCCGGATTCGGGAATTTCTCGTAGCCCGCCTTTTCCGGAACCGGAAAGCTCACGCTCTCGATGATTTCGTCGCCCGCCAGTGCCGTCTCGAAAAGGCCCTTGAAAAACTTGTCAGCCGGAAGCTCGCGCTTGTTGGTCTTGATCGTGGCGCCGAGACCGAGTGCCGCCGCGGGATAGTCGGCCGAAGGATCGTTGTTGGCGAGCGAACCGCCGATGGTGCCGCGGTTCCTGACCGCCGGGTCGCCGATCAGTGACGCCAGATGCGCAAGCGCCGGGATCGACTTCTGCACTTCGGCGGAGCCCATCACTTCAATATGCTTCGTGAGTGCGCCGATGGTCACGGCCTTGCTGCTGGCCTTGATCCCGGAAAGACCCTTCACGCGGGAAAGGTCCACGATCGTGTCCGGAGATGCGAGCCGAAGCTTCATCGCGGGCAAGAGCGTCTGGCCGCCGGCGAGGATTTTTCCGTCCTTCGCCTTCTTCAGAAGCTTGACGGCTTCGTCGACGTTCTTCGGCCGCTCGTAAGTAAATGCGTACATCATGGCTCTCCCTATTCCGCGGCTTTCTTCATGACTGCGCGTTGCGCGGCCTTCCAGACCGTACCCGGCGTTGCCGGCATCGGCACATTCTCGTGCCCGACGGCGTTGGTGATCGCATTGATCAACGCAGCCGGAGACGCGATCGCGCCCGCCTCGCCGCAGCCCTTGATCCCGAGCGGGTTCGACGGACACTTCGTCATGGTCGTATCGACCTTGAACGACGGCAGATCGCCGGCGCGCGGCATGGCGTAGTCCATGAACGAGCCGGTAATGAGTTGGCCATCGGCATTATAAGAGGCGCCTTCGAGAAGCGCCTGACCGACGCCCTGCGCGATGCCGCCGTGCACCTGCCCTTCGACGATCATCGGATTGATGATGACGCCGAAATCGTCCACCGCGACCCAGTTTGCGATCGTGGTCTTGCCGGTTTCCGGATCGATCTCGACCTCCGCGATGTGGCAGCCCGCGGGGAAAGTGAAGTTGGTCGGATCGTAGAATGCACCTTCCTTCAGGCCCGGCTCCAGCTGGCCGCCGGTGAACTTGTGCGCGACGTAGGCGTTCAGCGTGACATCGCCCCAGCCCACCGACTTGTCGGTGCCCTTGACGGTGAACTTGCCGTCCTTGAACTCGATGTCGTCGGCGGAGGCTTCCATCATGTAGCCCGCGACCTTCTTGGCCTTGTCCTCGATCTTGTCGAGCGCCTTCGAGATCGCGGACATGCCGACTGCGCCGGAGCGCGAGCCGTAGGTGCCCATGCCGAACTGCACCTTGTCGGTGTCGCCGTGCACGACGCTGACGGTTTCGATCGGAACGCCGAGACGCTCGGACACGAGCTGCGCGAACGTGGTCTCGTGGCCCTGACCATGACTATGCGAGCCGGTGAGGATTTCCACCGAGCCGGTCGGGTTTACGCGGACTTCCGCGGATTCCCAAAGACCGACGCCGGCGCCGAGCGAACCGACCGCCTGGCTTGGCGCGATGCCGCAGGCTTCGATGTAGGTCGAGAAGCCAATACCGCGCAGCTTTCCTTTGCGCTCCGACTCCGCCTTGCGCTTTCCAAAATTCCTGTAGTCAACCATCTCCATCGCCTTGGTGAGCGAGGCGTCGTAGTCGCCTGCATCATAGGCCATGATGACCGGCGTCTGGTGCGGGAAGGACTTGACGAAATTCTTCCTACGCAGCTCGGCAGGATCGATGCCGAGTTCACGTGCGGCAACTTCGACGAGGCGTTCCACCACGAAGGTCGCCTCGGGGCGGCCCGCGCCGCGATAAGCGTCGACCGGCGCCGTATTGGTGTAGACCGCCTCGACCTCCGCATAGATGTTCGGGATCGCGTACTGGCCGGAGAGCAGCGTCGCATAGAGATAGGTCGGCACCGACGACGAGAACGTCGACATGTACGCGCCGAGGTTTGCGATCGTCCTCACACGAAGGCCTGTAATCTTGCCGTCCGCATCAAGCGCAAGCTCGGCATGCGTCACGTGATCGCGGCCATGTGCGTCGGTCAGGAACGCTTCCGAGCGATCCGAAACCCACTTCACCGGGCGTTTCACCCGGCGCGCGGCCCACAGCGCCACGACTTCTTCCGGATAAATGAAAATCTTCGATCCGAACCCGCCACCGACATCCGGCGCGATCACGCGGAGCTTGTGCTCCGGCGCCATGCCGATGAACGCGGATATTACGAGACGCGCGACATGCGGATTCTGGCTCGTGTTCCAGAGCGTGAGCGCATCGTTGCCCTGATCGTATTCGGCAATCGCCGCACGCGGCTCAATCGCGTTCGGCACGAGACGGTTGTTCACGATCTCGAGCTTGGTGACGTGCTTCGCGGAAGCGAAGGCCGCATCGGTCGCGTTCTTGTCGCCGATGTGCCAGTCGTAAATCTGGTTATTCGGCGCGACATCGTGAATCTGCGGCGCGCCTTTGGCGGTCGCTTTCGCCGGATCGACGACAGACGGCAGCACGGCGTAATCGACCTTCACCTTCTCGGCGGCGTCGCGCGCCTGGTTCAGCGTCTCGGCGAGCACGACCGCGACCTGATCGCCGACGCAGCGCACCTTGTCCGCCGCAATCGCAGGATGCGCGCCCATCTTCATGGGAGAGCCGTCTTTCGAAGTAATTGCCCAGCCGCAGATCAGCCCGCCGATCTTGTCGTTCGCGAGATCGGCACCCGTAAGCACGGCGACCACGCCCGGCATCTTTTCGGCCGCCTTGGTATCAATCTTCTTGATCGTCGCGTGCGCATGCGGCGAACGGACGAACCAGGCCCGCACTTCGCCCGGACGCGAAATGTCGCTGGTGTAATTGGCCGTGCCGGTAATGAAACGCTGGTCTTCCTTGCGGCGTACTGCTGCGCCAATTCCTGTCGCGCTCATGACGTCCTCCAGATCCCTGCTTCTGTTTCGTTATTCGGCGGCGCGTGCGGATTTTCCTCCGCCCTTCATCGCCTTCGCGCCGGCTCCGACCGCTTTCACGATGTTGTGGTAGCCGGTGCAGCGGCAGATGTTGCCCTCCAATTCCTCGCGGATCGTCTGCTCGTCGAGTTCGGAGCCCTTGCGGTTCACGATATCGACAGCCGACATGATCATGCCCGGCGTGCAGAACCCGCATTGCAGACCGTGATGCTCGCGGAAGGCTTCCTGCATCGGATGCAGCGAGCCGCCGTTTGCCAGACCTTCGATGGTCGTGACGCTCGCGCCATCGGCGCTCATCGCCAGCATGGTGCAGGATTTCACCGCCGCTCCGTCGACGTGCACGACGCAGGCGCCGCATTGCGACGTGTCGCAGCCGACATGCGTGCCGGTCAGCCGCAGCTTTTCGCGGAGCAGTTCTACGAGAAGGGTTTCAGGCGCGACGTCAACGGCATGTGATTTCCCGTTGACCGTAACGGTCACTGTCGGCATGGGCGCTCTCCCGGCTTGGAAGAAACCGTGGCCCATGCGGTCAGTCGACTGACCGTATTCTCTAAGTCCCGGCCGCGTTTCTTCTCTAATTTTTTTTACAGTTCCAGTTTGGGCCGGTTCCACATTGCGGGTCAAGCGCGCTCTGGCATTACAGATGAGGTGTCAACTACTTGTAATCTTGCAGCGCCTCGACAAAGTTCTCGAAGAACTGGTCGGCCGTCTTCTTCGCAGAGCCCGCAATCAGGCGCTGGCCTAGCTGTGCAATCTTACCGCCGGTCGCCGCTTCTGCCGTGTAGGTGAGCTTGCAGCCATCGCTTGCATCCGCGAGCGCAACACTGGCTTGCCCCTTTGCAAAGCCCGCGACCCCGCCCTCGCCTTCGCCGACGATGGTATAGCCGTTGGGAGCGTCGATGTTCTCGAGTGCCACCTTGCCTTTGAAGCGCGCGCTCACCGGGCCGATTTTCAATTTCACGGTCGCCTGAAATTCGGTGTCGGAAAGCTTCTCCAGCGTCTCGCAACCTGGAATGCATTTTTCCAAAACCGCGGGATCGTTGAGCGCCTTCCACACGACTTCCCGCTTCTGCGGCAGGTCGTATTCTCCGGTCATCTCGAGCGCCATCGCTTCCTCCCGATCAGACGAATTGAATCGCAAGCCCGCCGAGCGGGCCGAAGTCCGCGTGGATTGTGTCGCCCTTTGCGGCATGCACGGGGCGGGTGAAAGAACCCGACAATAGGATATGTCCCGGCTTCAACGTAATTCCGCGCGGACCCAGCTTGTTCGCAAGCCACGCGATGCCGAGCGCCGGATGACCGAGCACACCCGCGGCAATACCGGTCTCCTCGATCTCGGAATTCTTGTAGAGGATTGCGCCGGCCCAGCGCAGGTCGAAGTCGTCGGGCCGCATTACCTGCCCGCCGATCACGATGCCGGCCGCAGCGCCGTTGTCGGACACGGTATCGAAAATCTTGCGCGGATTGATAAGCCGCGCATCGATGATCTCGAGCGACGGCACAACGTACTCCGTCGCGCGCAACACATCGAACAGTCCGACGCCGGGGCCTTTCAGGGGCTTGCCTAATACGAAGGCGAGTTCGACCTCGATACGCGGAACGCAGTAGTTCTCGAAGACAAGCTTCGCGCCGTCCGCGACCATCATGTCGTCGAACAGGTGGCCGTAGTCGGGCTCGTTGATGCCGAGCGACTGCTGCATGGCCTTGGAGGTGAGCCCGATCTTGTGGCCGATCACCGTGCGGCCCGCTTTCAGCTTTCGTTTCGTCACTTCCTGCTGGATCGCATAGGCGTCGTCGATATCGATCTTCGGAAAGGTGACGGAAAGCTGCTTCGCCTGCTTCTTCGTGCGCTCGGCTTCGATGAGAATGGCGGCGGCCTTGGCCCGCTCTGTTTTCGACAACATTCGTATTGCGCTCTTGTTTGTTGCCGGATGCATCCATCCGGGCGTTTCAAGGGTTACGATAGACTGAAACTCAAACCCCCGTCATCTTCGAGGCCGGCATGACCCGCTATATCCTCGCGTATATCTCGACCCTGATCGTGTTCCTCGCGCTCGATTTCGTTTGGCTTTCCTCCACGGCGAACACACTCTACAGGCCCATTCTCAAGGACATCCTGCTCCCCGACTTCCGGCTCGCTCCGGCGCTCGTGTTCTATCTCCTGTTCGTGCTGGGGCTCGTGATCTTCGGTATCGCGGCGGGCCTGCGCAGCGGCAACTGGACCGACGCGCTGCTCTATGGCGCGTTGTTCGGCTTCTTCACTTATGCGACCTACGACCTCACCAATCAGGCGACGCTCAAGAACTGGGAAACGAAGCTCACCGTGATCGACATGCTCTGGGGGACGTTTCTCGGCGGCGCGGCATCGACCGCAGGCTTCCTGATCTCCGGCTGGCTCGAGCGCTTCATCCGCTAGGCTGCTTCCGCGCGAGCGCGGCCGTCAAGGCGAAGCATACGACGACGCAAATGGCAGCCGCGCTGACCGCATGAAGCGTGAACAGCGTGGCATGCTCGCCGCTCGAATAAGTCTCGAGCGCGGGGCCATAGCTGCCGCGCAGAATGAGATAGAGAACGATAGGTGCGAGCGCGGCACTCCAGCGCGAATAGCGTTCCTTCTCGCCGAAAAGAAGGGCACCGAGCACGACGCAGGGAAAGAAAAAGAGTTCAATTCCGCTTTGCGGGCCGAGCGCCTTGATTGCAACCATCGTGTTGCCGAGGCTCGCAATCATCAACAGCCACTTGCCGGCGGGAATGCTCCTGCGCATCACCCAGGGCACCAACGCATAAAGCGGCGACGACAACAGCGTGAGCAGCGCCGGCCAGAAGCGATTGCCGATCAGAAAATAAACGTAGAGCGGATAGAACGGCTGATTGCTCAGGATGAACATCGCAATCACGTTGCCCGCACGCGCGAGCGGATCGCGATGTTCGATATATGCGTAGAAGCGCCCGAGCGCTTTCACATGCATCACCGCTTCCGGCCGGCGGAAGCGCGGCTGCGGTCTTCCCGGCGCGGCCCGGGAAAGAACGCATTCACGCGCGCCTGATAGGCGCGAAACTTTGCGCCGCGCGAGCGCAGCATGTGCGCTTCCAGCGGCGGAATGCCGGAGGCATGCACAAGCAGCCAGTACATCATCGCAGGCGCAAGCAGCGCGAGCGGCCACCACCAGTAGCCGCCGCCGACGTTGAACGCGATCAGCACGTAGGCGAACCAGCCCAGCCACTCGAAGAAATAGTTCGGGTGCCGCGAATAGGCCCAGAGCCCAATTTCCGCGATATTGCCTTTATTTTTCTTCTTACCGACGAATGCCTTGAGTTGCCGGTCGGCAACACCTGCACCGGCAATCGCAAAGACGAGCAGCATGGCACCGGCCCAGTCGATCGCGCGCAATGCGGACGCCGGATTCTGCGCGGCGACGAAGACAGCGAGCACGAGTACGAACGCGCATAACGCCTGAATTTGGAGAAACCAGAACATTCGCCGCGGCGCGTCCCTACGCCACTCTTTCTTGAGTTGCGCGTAGCGCGGATCGTCCCCCCCCGAGAGCGTGCGGAAGAGAATGTGCGTACCGAGGCGCACTGACCAAGTCGCGCAGAGTGCGGCCACGAGCCATTGCCGCGCCGTGATGGCGTCGCCGGCAGCGAGCGGCACAAGCAAAGCCAACGAGACGCCTGCGATCCCGACGCCGTAGGACCAGAGCGTATCGACCCACCCGGATTTTCCGGTCCGCCACTGCAGCCACCAGGCAAATGCCATCCATGCAGACAGGAAAACTGCGGCTGCGATCAAAGCACCTGCGATCATCTCGGCACCGCTCCACCGGAGGATTTCGCGCGAACGAACGCGACGAGATCGTCGCGGGCGGGCGCGAGGAATGAAAGCAGCGGCGAGAACGCGCCGAGAATGGACAGATGGCCGACGCGGTCATAGGTGATGACCGCGGCGTTCCCGCCCTTCTCGTTCACACGTTGCGCGAGCCTCGATGAATTGCCGGGATCGACCACACGGTCGTTTTGCGGACGCATGAGCAGAAGCGGCGGCTCGCCGCCATCCACGTAGTTGATCGGCTGCGTCTTTGGCCGCTCGCCTTCGGGGCCGAAAATGATCTTCAGATATTCGTCCGTGAGCGGCAGGAAATCGTAAGGACCTGCGATCCCGATCACGCCCGCGATGTCGCTCCTGGGATCGAGCTTCGCGCCGCCGAGCCAGCGGCGGTCGGTCGCGAGGGATACCGCGTTGTAGGCCCCCGCCGAATGTCCCGCGAGAAACACTTTCCCGGCATCTCCGCCGAACCGCCCAGCATTGTCCTTGGTCCAGCGCACCACGAGCGCGGAGTCGCGGAGGAAATCCGGGTAACGCACCAGCGGATAGAGCCGGTAATTCGGAACGACCGCGACGATGCCCGCGCGGGCAAGCGCGCTGCCGACGAAACGATAGCTGGCCTTATCGCCCCGCTGCCACGAGCCGCCGTAGAAGAAAACCACCACAGGCAAAGGCCCGCTCGCCTCGGCGGGCTTGTAAATATCGAGTTTGAGCCTCTCGCCGTCGCCAAATGCGATGTCGCGCTCGACGGTAACGTCCGCGCCCCGCGCCACGAGATTGAGCAGAAAGGCCGGAGACCAGACTGCAAACGCGGCCAGCGCCGCAATAGCTGCCAGAACTGTGATCCACACCCGCTTCATCGCCCAAGGTTGTCCCGATTGATCCTTCATAACCCGCCCTGTGGCGCTACGGATGCATCCAAACCTGGGGGCCTGCGGGTTCCCTTTATGCATGTTAGTCCCAGCTTCCTCACCCCACCGCCCATTGGAAATCGCCGTGATCGGCTCCGGCATTTCGGGCATGAGCGCCGCCTGGCTCTTGTCCGCGCGGCATCGGGTCACAGTCTACGAACGTGAAGGCCGCCCCGGCGGCCATTCGAATACGGTCGAGGCGCCCTCGCCGTTCGGGCCGTTGCCGGTCGATACCGGGTTCATCGTCTTTAACGAGACCAACTATCCGAACCTGACGGCGCTGCTGCGGCATCTCGGCGTTCCGACCAAGGACTCGAGTATGTCTTTCGCCGCCTCCTTCGACGGCGGCGCCTTTGAGTATTCGGGCACCGATCTGCGCGGTCTGTTCGCGCAGAAGAGCAATCTGTTCAGCCCGCGCTTCTGGTCGATGCTGAAGGACCTGCTTCGCTTCTACCGGGAAGCGCCGGCGCACGCGAAGTCGGCGGCGCTCATGCCGATCGGCGAGTATCTCGCGCAAAACCGCTACGGCCGTCCGTTCTGCGAAGATCACCTGCTGCCGATGGCGGCCGCCATCTGGTCGTCCTCGCCCGCGCAACTCTCGGCCTACCCCACCGCGGCTTTCGTGCGCTTCTGCGAAAACCACGGCCTGATGAAGATCGCGAACCGTCCGGTCTGGCGTACGGTCGAGGGCGGCAGCCGGGAATATGTGAAGCGCCTCACCGCAGCCTACGCCGACCGCGTGCAACTCAACTGCGCTGCGACACGCGTGATGCGAAGACCCGATGGTGTGCAGGTGGATGACATCCACGGCGGAGCCCGCAAGTTCGATCATGTCGTGATCGCAACGCACGCGAACGAAGCGCTGCGCCTGCTCGCCGATCCGAATGACGCCGAGTGGAGCGTGCTCTCGAAATTCCGCTACCAGCCGAACACCGCTATCCTGCACAGCGACCCCTCGCTGATGCCGAGGCGCCGCGCCGCCTGGTCGAGCTGGAATTACATCGGCACGCGCAGCGCCGAAGGCGCGAAGCAGCTTTGCATCACCTACTGGATGAACCGCCTGCAAGGCATTCGCGACGACGTGCCGCTGTTCGTGACGCTCAATCCGCCGCGCCTCCCGCACGAAGAGTTCATCATCCGGACCGAGCACTACGACCATCCGCTCTTCGACGCGCCGGCGCTGCGCGCGCAAGAGAAACTCTGGTCGTTACAGGGCGCACGCAACACATGGTTCTGCGGTGCGTATTTCGGCTCCGGCTTTCACGAAGACGGTTTGCAGTCCGGGCTTGCGGTTGCCGAGGCGCTCGGCGGAGTCAGACGCCCGTGGCAGGTCGCAGACGAGAACGGAAGGATTCGCGTCGGCGCGTCGACTTTTACGCCCATGCAGGAAGTCACGGCATGACGAAGTCCGCCTCCGCTCTTTACCAAGGCGAGGTCGTTCATCGCCGGCTGCGCCCGAAAGCGCACCGGCTCCGCTACGGCGTTTTCAACATCCTGTTCGATCTCGATGAACTTCCGGATCTCGACCGCCGACTGCGTTTTTTCTCCCGCAACCGGTTCAACCTGTTCGCCTTCTACGACCGCGATCACAGCGGCGGCGAGATGCCGCTGCGCCGTCACGTTGAAACGATCCTGAGAAGCGAAGGCATCGACATCGCTGGAGGCCCGATCCGGCTCCTCTGCATGCCGCGCGTGCTCGGTTTCGTGTTCAATCCGCTCAGTGTCTATTTCTGCTACCGACCGTCCGGTCACATCGCCGCCATCCTGTATGAGGTCAGCAACACCTTCGGCGAGCGGCACTACTACCTGATACCGTCGCGCGGAATTCCAGATTCCGGCGAGGCGTTCACGCAAACGGCGGCAAAGCGCTTTCACGTTTCGCCGTTCCTGCCGCGCGAGATGGATTACCGGTTTCGCATTACACCGCCCGGCGAGCGCGTCTCCGTATCTGTTCACGTCCACGACGCGCGGGGGCTTCTTGTTGCTGCGTCATTCTCGGCAGTGAAATCGGAGCTCTCCGATCGGTCGCTGGCCAGAGCTTTCGTGGCCTATCCGTTGCTCACACTGAAAGTGCTTGCGGGTATTCACTGGGAAGCGCTGAAGCTCTGGCTGAAAGGAGTGAAGGTCTGGTCGAAACCTGAGCAACTGGCGGAGCGCATCACGATCGGAACGCAGGAAGGAGGTGTCGGGAATGAGAAAATACTTCAACCCGCATCTGACCACGCAGCCTGAGTCTGACCTTCACAACGAAAGCCTCCAGACACATCATATTACCGCCCGGGCGATTGCATCGCGTGTGATCATCGCGATCCGTGTGCCCGGAGATGCCATCCACTGCTTTTCACGCCCCTCCCGCCGCACCGCAGCAAATAAATTTCCTGTATTTTTCTGGATTGACTATCGGCGCGCCTTTTACGACCTTTGTCTAAGAGAAACACGCAATACAAGACGAATTTGGGGAAGGAAGTATGCCGTGGTCATCACAGGCGCCGCAGTTCCCGCGGCCTGATGTTCGCGCGCAGATCGAAGATGCACTCGATCACTCGCGCTTTGCCGACCGCTGGATCGCCCGCGTAGTCCGATCCCTGAAAGTCGGTGATCTCATCATCGAAACGCCGAGCGGTGCGCGGGTCGAAGGCAAAGGTGAGATCGAAGGCCCACGCGCGACTCTCATCTTGCACAGATGGCGCACCATGCGCCGCCTCATGTTCGGCGGCGACGTCGGATTTTCCGAAGCCTATATGGACGGAGACTGGTCGACGCCCGATCTCGCGACGCTCATCGAGCTTGCCGCGCTGAACGAACGCGCCTTGAGCGAGGTCACCGCCGGGCGGTGGTTCAAGCGCTTCCTGCACCGCGTGAAGCATCTTCTGCGCGCGAACACAAAGAGCGGCAGCCGCCGCAACATCGAGGCGCACTACGATCTCGGCAACGACTTCTACAAGCTCTGGCTCGACCCGAGCATGACCTATTCGTCGGCGCTCTATGCAACGCCAAAGCAGTCGCTCGAGGACGCGCAGGACAACAAGCTCGCGCGCATCATGGATCTGCTCGCGCTCAAGGGCGATGAGCGCGTACTCGAGATCGGCTGCGGATGGGGCCGCCTCGCCGAGCGCCTCACCACCGAGCGCAACACGCATGTCACAGGGCTTACACTTTCGCCTTCGCAACTTGCGGGCGCGAAGGAACGCCTCGCGAAAGCGGGAGCGGGCGGCAAGGCGGATCTCCGCCTCCAGGACTATCGTGATGTGACGGAAAAGTTCGACCGCGTCGTATCGATCGAAATGATCGAAGCGGTCGGAGAGAAATACTGGCCGACCTATTTCGGCAAGATCGCCGATGTTTTGAAGCCTGGCGGCCGCGCGGTGCTGCAAGTCATTACCATCGCCAACGAGCGCTTCGAGCTTTACCGGAAGAACGCCGATTTCATTCAGCGCTATATTTTCCCGGGCGGCATGCTGCCGTCAGACGAAGTAATGCGTGGACAGATCAGGCAAGCGGGTATGAAGTTTCTCTCGCTCGAGACTTTCGGGATCAGCTACGCGCAAACGCTGAACGAGTGGAACCGCCGCTTCCAGCGCGCATGGCCCGAGATCGAAGCGATGGGCTACTCGAAAAAATTCAAGCGGACCTGGGAGTACTATCTCGCCTATTGCGAGGGCGGCTTCCGCTCCGGCTCCATTGATGTCGGTCTTTACGTGATGGAAAAGCCCGCGCATTGACCGCGCCCGCGCGCTTCGCAACACTCCGCGAATGAAGACACGCTCCTTCGGGCCGGGGCAATCTGGCGTTTCCGTCATCGGTCAGGGCACATGGAATCTCGAGCTTGCCCCTCGCGCGGAAGCGGTCAAAACGCTTCAGCGCGGCATCGATCTCGGCATGACGCATATCGACACCGCGGAGATGTATGGCTCGGGCCGCGCCGAGGCGATCACCGGCGAAGCCATCGCCGGACGCCGCGACAGGGTATTTGTGGTCTCTAAAGTGCTGCCGTCGAACGCCTCACACAAAGGCACGCTCGCTGCCTGCGAGCGCTCGTTGAAACAACTGAAAACCGATTACCTCGACTGCTATCTGTTGCACTGGCGCGGCTCCTATCCGCTCGAAGAAACCTTCGCGGCATTCGATGAATTGAAAACGGCGGGAAAAATCCGCTCCTGGGGCGTTTCCAATTTCGACGAAGACGATCTTGATGAAGCGCTTGCCGTCGCCGGCAAGGGCAAGATCGCGTGCAATCAGGTGCTCTACCATCTGCGCGAACGCGCGATCGAACACGCGGTGATCCCCTGGTGCGAGAAGCATGGGGTCGCGGTCGTCGCCTACAGTCCTTACGGTCAGATGGCCTCGCCCGCGCTTTCCACCCCCGGCGGTAAAGTGCTTGCCGAAATCGCCGACGCCCGCGATTCAACGCCACGGCAGATCGCACTCGCATTTCTGACGCGAAAGCAATCCGTGCTCGCGATTCCAAAGGCTTCAAAGGTTGCGCATGCGGAAGAGAATGCGGGCGCTGGCGAAATTGAAATAAGCGCAAAAGAAATCGAGCAGATCGATAAAGCGTTTCCGCGCGGGCGGCCAAGAAGCCTGCCGATGCTTTAGCCTCGTCTTAAGGCGCGCGAGCAGCAGAGAGCGCGTCTCGAAGGATGAGGAAATATTATCTCTTCTGAAAATCCTCCGGCTGCGGCACCGCGTCCGCCGAGAAGTGGCAGTGATCCGGCTTGAGATCGACAAGCGGTGTGCCGTCGAGGCAATCGAGCCCGCGGACGAAGAGCGAATTTTCTTCCACCCTCTCGAGCTTCACCAGCGACGTACCGATCGGATTGGGCCGCATCGGCGAGCGTAGCGCGAAGGTGCCGGTCGTTTGATCGCTGTGTTTCGGATTCTGCTGGACCAGATCGCGGCGCGACCGGTCGAGCCAGTATAGCACTTCGAGCTTCGCGAACTTCTCGATGCCTTTCAGCGCGGCAACCCAAGGCTCGAAAATCTCGATCCGGCAGATGGGACCATCCCGCCTCCCCTGACGGGGACATGCGGAGCGGCTTTGCCACGGCGTATGAATCCGCCCGATGAAAACCAGACCCGCATCGCGCGGCGCTGGCGCCGTGACGACAACCTCTCCGGGACGAATTTCATCGCGTCCATCCATGGTACGGATATACTATGCGCAGAGGAAACGCGCGAAAGAAACCAGATGGCCGCACCCAAACCGCCAGCCTTTGAAACTCTGAGCCTGCACGCCGGCCAGCATCCGGACCCGGTGACCGGCGCGCGTGCCGTCCCGATCTATCAGACCACGTCCTACGTCTTTCAGGACACCGACCACGCTGCGGCACTCTTCAATCTCGAGCGCGCGGGCAACATCTACACGCGCATTTCCAACCCGACCACGTCGGTGCTCGAGGAACGCATTTCTGCGCTCGAAAACGGCGTCGGCGCGGTTGCGACCGCAAGCGGCATGGCGGCACTTCATCTCGCGATCGCGACGATCGCGAGCGCCGGCGATCACATCGTCGCTTCCGCTTCGCTCTACGGGGGCACAATCAATCTGCTCGCGCATACGCTGCCGCGCTTCGGCATCACGACAACCTTCGTGAAGCCGCGCGATCACGCCGCCATCAAGGCCGCGATCAAGCCGAACACCAGGCTCGTGATCGGCGAGACCATCGGCAATCCCGGCCTCGAAGTGCTCGACATTCCGAAGGTCGCGGAGATCGCGCATGGCGCGAAGATTCCGTTACTGATCGACAACACCTTTGCGACACCCTATCTCTCGCGCCCGCTTGAACTCGGCGCCGATCTCGTCATGCACTCCATGACCAAATGGATCGGCGGGCATGGCATCGCGATCGGCGGCATCATCGTCGATAGCGGCCGTTTCGACTGGGTCGGAAGCGGCAAGTTTCCGCAGCTCACCGAACCCTATGCCGGCTATCACGGCATCAATTTCGTCGAGCAATTCGGTCCTTGGGGCTTCGTGATGCGTGCGCGTTCGGAGGGTCTCCGCGATTTCGGCGCCTGCATTTCCCCGACCAACGCATTTCAGATTCTGCAAGGCGTCGAGACACTGGGCGTACGCATGGACCGTCACGTTGCAAACACGAAAGCCGTTCTGGAGGCTCTTTCCAAAAATCCGGCCGTCGAATGGGTATTGCACCCTTCCCTGCCTTCGCATGAAGACTTTGAACTTGCGAAGAAACTCCTCCCCCGCGGCGCGGGCTCCATCGTCAGCTTCGGCATCAAGGGTGGCCGTGCAGCCGGCAAGAAATTCATCGAGAGCCTGCGGTTGGCGAGCCACCTCGCAAACGTCGGCGATGCGAAGACGCTTGTGATCCACCCGGCCAGTACGACGCATCAGCAGATGGATGCGCGGCAACTCAAAGCTGCCGGCATCGGCGAGGAACTGATCCGCCTCTCGGTCGGCATCGAAAATGCCGCCGACATCATCGACGATCTCGCGCAGGCGCTGCGCACCTCGCAGAAAGCGTGATTCCATGCGCATCAAGGTCAATGGTTCAGAGGTTTTTGTTGCGACCGGCGGCAAGGAGTTTGATCCGGCAAAGCCGCTGGTCGTTTTCCTGCACGGCGCGGGTTTCGATCACTCGATATGGGCGCTTTACACACGCTGGCACGCACACAACGGCTACTCAGTGCTCGCGCCCGATCTTCCCGGGCACGGATTGTCCGGAGGCAAGCCGCTCGCAACCGTCGCGGAAATCGCCGACTGGGTTGCAGCGTTGATCGACGCGTCTGGCGCGAAGAAGGCGCGTCTTGTCGGACATTCGCTGGGTTCGCTGATCGCTATCGAGACGGCAGCGCGTCATCCGGAGCAAGTTACGAGCCTCGGCCTGATCGCCGGTGCGACCGTGATGCCGGTAAGCGAGCCTCTGCTCAACGCAGCGAGGGAAGACTCGCCCGATGCCATCGCCATGATGACGCTCTGGGGGTTCGGCTCCCGCGCGAGCCGCGGCGGCTCGCTCTCACCGGGCAACTGGATGTTGGGCAAGGGTCTCCGCGTCCTGGAGGCTGCGAAGTCCGGCGTACTTTTCACCGATCTTTCAGCGAGCAATGCTTACGACGCGACCGAGGCCGCGAAGAAGGTGAAAGTGCCGACCACACTCGTCCTTGCCGAGCGCGATCTGATGACGCCTGCGAAGAACGGCAAGGCGCTCGCAGCGCTCATTCCCGGCGCAAAGATGGTCGTGCTTCCCGGCGCGGGCCACATGCTGCTCGCGGAAAAGCCGGACGAGGTGTTGAAGGCGATCGCAGCCTGACCGCATAAGTTGCGGTCACGCCCGCTTCTGCACGTTTGCACTGCGCGCGGGCACGCCGAACTCGGCGCGGCACACTTCCGCAAGCACGGCAATGCCTTCACGGATCTGCTCATGCGAGGGACTCGCGTAGCAGATGCGGATGCGGCTCTTCGAGTGCGCGGCATCGACCGACCACTCCGGTCCCGGATTGATGGCAACACCTGCGGCAAGCGCCTTCTGATAAAGCCGCATCGCATCCACCTGATCCGGCAATTTCACCCAGAGGAAGATGCCGCCCGGCGGGTCCTGAAATTCCGCTGCGGTGCCGAACTGCTCGTTCAGCGATTCCTTCAGTGTTTCCAGTTTCGAGCGCAGCGCAGACCGCAAGACCGGCACATGGGATTCGAAGTGCGGTTTGCAGAATTCGGCAAGCACCATCTGTTCGAGCGCGCCGGAACCTGCGTCGGTTTTAAGCGAAAGCACGCGCGACAGAATTTCCCATGGCGCGACGATGTAACCGACACGGAGCGCTGGCGCGACCGACTTCGAAAACGACCCGATATGCACGACACCGCCGGTCTTGCTCATGGCGTAAATCGCGGGCGGACGCTTTCCGCTCCAGATCAGATCCGCATAACAATCGTCCTCGAAGACCGGCACGCCGTATTCTTCGGAGAGCTTCAGCAACTCGCGCCGCCGCTCCTCGCTCATGATCGTCGCGGTCGGATTCTGCACTGTCGGGATCGTGTAGATGAACTTCGGCCGCACGCCGCGCGCCTTCAGATCGGCTAGCGCATTGCTGAGTGCATCCATCCGCATTCCGCCTTCGTCAAGCGGGATGCCCACGACATTCACGCCCATCCGTGTCATGCGGTTGATCGAGCCCTGATAGCTGTCCTGCTCGTAGATCACGGTGTCGCCGCGCTCGCAGAGCACGGCGTTCACGAGATCCAGCGCCTGCAACGAGCCGGACACCATCACGATGTCTTCAGCGGTGCATGAAATTCCGGCATCGCGCTTGAGCTTCTGCGCCACGAATTCGCGCAGCGGACGATAGCCCTGCGGACCTGTGTTCACGGTGTAGTTCGAAAGCGCGTTGCCTTCCCGCGAAAGCACGCTGTCTGCCGCGGCGCGCAGCGCATCCACCGGCACCACGTCCGGATCGTTATTGCCGCCGACGAAACTGAAGCGCGGCGCACCGGTCCATTTGACCGCAGGTGCAGGCAGAGATCGCGCGAAAAGCGCAGAGAAATCGAACGCACTGGAACGCATGAACCGGGTCCTTCCGGCCGCGCAGGATCGCGGCTCGGGAGGAGATTATCCGGGATTGTCAGCACCTTGCCAGTGCGGCGCGATGGTCTTCAGTCCCACTCCACGAGTTCCTGCAAGCGCCGCTCGTCGAGCAGCGTAAGCCGCCGCCCGTCGAGCCGCAGAAGCCCGCTCGTCCGGAACCGGCTCAGAATCTTGCATACGTGAACTGCGGTAAGTCCGGTTGCATCCGCGAGCTGTTGCTGGCGAACCGGAAAATCGATCGTACCATCATGCGCCAGTCCTTTTTTGTGCAGCCGATTGTGCACGCTTAAGAGCAGCCGCGCGATCCGAGCCTCTGCCGAGCGCCGGCCGAGATCGAGGCTCAACTGATCCGCGCGTTCTCGCTCTTCGGAAATCGCGCGGCCAAGCTTCGCAGCAAGACTGCGGCTCTGAATAACCGCCTCGATCAATTCGCTGCGGCGGAATTTGCGGCAGGAGACCTGCGAGACCGCTTCGATGGCGCGTCCTGCACAGGTTTCGAAGAGATAGTTCATCGAGACCGCTTCGCCCGCGAGCGCGAAGGACACGATCTGCTTTCGTCCGTTTGCCACGGTGATCGAAGCCGCTGCCCAGCCGGAGCAGATCACCGGCACATAATCGCTTTCCTCGCGCTGGTGAAGGATCGTGCGGCGCGGGGGAAAGACCTGAACCTGCGAAGGCACGTGCGGCATGCCGCGCCCCGGCGGCGGATCGGTCTCGCTTTTTACTCCGAAACCGGGGCAGGCTCCGGTTTCGCGAACGAAGCATCCGCTGCAGGTCGGCAGGTAACGGGCATCGGCCGCTACGGGAGCCGCCTTGCCGTTTTCGCCGGGTGGGGTTTGGCGGAAACCGAACGCTTCGCCGGGTACGCTTTCACTCGAACGATCCTCTCGAGTCTTCAGCATGGTCCACCGAGAATCAGTTGCGCATGGGAAACAATACCCAGCGCCAAGAGTGCAATATATTGGTGTATTATAAGAAGGTCGCCGTTCTAGGGTTGTAGCCTCGCGAGGTGCTCAGTGAGACCTGCTCCCGTGCGGACCGACCGGGGAGCCGGACCAGCGCCTCCTTTGCCAAGCTAAGTTGTTGTGTTGCTTAGCGAACACTCCACTGCAGGACTGATCCGCTAAAAATACCGCTTGATCGACGGGCTTTGCTCCAGCTATTAGCCCTGCACGTGAAATCGATATAATCACATATATAGATGTGATTATTGGAGCGGCGCAAAACCGCCGGCCGGAAACGAAAATCATGAGTCCGTTGGTACTTTCTCTTTGGGCCGGTCTTGCGATCGGCGCGGCGTTCGGCGTGACCGTGCAGCGGACAGGCTTCTGCCTGAACTCCGCATTCCGTGGCGCGCTCGTCTCCGGCGACAATCGCAAGCTCGCGTCATTCGGACTCGCGATGGCGATTGCGGTTCTATCGACACAGGCGCTCGAAGCATCCGGCCTGATCGACCTCAAACGCTCGATCTATCTGTCCACGCCTTCCTCGTGGCTCGTCGTTCCTCTTGGCGGTGCGCTGTTCGGCTACGGCATGATCGCCGCGAACGGCTGCGGCCCGCGCGCACTCGTGCTCCTCGGCCAGGGCAACCTGCGCTCGTTCCTTGTTCTGCTTTGTCTGGGTATCGCCGCCTTCGCGGCGCTGAGCGGCATCTTCGCGCCGGTTCGCACAGCACTTGCAGCGCCGACCACGCTTGTTTTCGAAAAGCTGCCTTCCGTGCCGCGCTATCTCGAAGCCTCGCTCGGCGCGGGTGCTGCACGCCTGCTTCCTGCCGCGGTGTTGTCGCTGGTCCTCGCGGGCCTCGCATTCAGGAGTGCGGCGTTCCGCGCTAGTCCGCGCGACATCGTCGGCGGTGTAGCCGTAGGGCTCCTGATCGCAGCAGGCTGGTTTGCTACCGGCTATCTCGGTCAGGACGAGTTCGAGCCCGCCCCGGTGGCGTCGCTCACCTTCATCGCGCCGGTCGGCGAAACGATTCAATACGCGATGTTCGCTACCGGCGCGCGCATGACCTTCGGGATTGCGGTCGTCTGCGGCGTGTTCCTTGGGTCGCTTGTATCCGCCCTCGCGACGCGCAGCTACGAATTGCAGAGTTTCAGCCGCCCGACACAAATGCTGCGATACATGGCGGGCGGCACGCTGATGGGTCTCGGCGGCGCGATGGCGCTCGGCTGTTCGATCGGTCAGGCCTTGACCGGCTTCTCCACGCTCGCATTCGGATCGTTTCTCGCCGGAGCCGGCATCGTGATCGGCTCCACGCTCGCGCTGCGGGGGCCGTTGCGCCTGCCCCCGCTTTCCTGATCCGCGAATTGCCGCTGCCCGGCCGCGGCGCCGCCTCGTCTAGCGAAACAGTTTGGTGATGTAGTCGGCGCCGAGGCCGATCTTCTCGTAGTGCGCCTTGCACATCGCGATGTAGTCGTGGACGTCGAAGTAGCCGTTCGCTTCACCCTTCTCGTCCAGCCACACCAGCGGTCCTTTCACCTGAAAGAACACCTTCATCGGATCCTTGTGTTCGTAAGCGACGAGCGTGTGCCCCTCGCCCGGCGTTTCGTACACGAAGTCGCCCGCGGTCGCGGTCCAGTCGTGTTCGAGATAGCCCCATTTTCCCGAGATGGTGTAGGCGAACACTTCGTGCGGGTGGTAGTGGCGGTTCACGAGCCCAGCCTTCTTCGCCATCAGGATGTCGCACCACTTGTTCTGCGAGGGCGATATCCACAGCGGACGGGAAGATACGGTCTCCGTGAACGGGACATAATACTTCTCGTCGTCGGTCGGTGCGTTCTTAGTGTAGACCTCGGGCAGCGCGTCCGGCTGAAACACCTTCGTAATCGGCTTCAGGTCTTTCCAGAATTCATTGGTTGCGGCTTCGGGCATCGTTTCCTCCTCTTGTTGCTCGCATTTGCTGGCGTCGTAGCCGGTTAGATGTGCATGCCCCCGTCGGCCATGAAGACACTGCCGGTCGAAAAGCTGCTCTCGTGGGAAGCGAGAAACAGCACCGTCCGCGCGATCTCCTCGGGCTTGGCGTGGCGATGCAGCGGAATAATCGAATCGAGCAGCTTCGTGCCGTCACGGCCCGTGGCTTGGGTAATTCCGTCTTCGATATTCTTCTGAAACACGTTGTCGATCGGACCCGGCGCAACGATATTCACGCGGATGTTGCGGCTCGCGAGTTCCTTCGCCGCCGTGCGCACGAGGCCGATCACGGCGTGCTTCGAGGTCGCATACGCGCAGATGCCGGGATCGCTGGTAACGCCGACCACACTGGACGTCACGACGATGCTGCCGCCGTCGTTCATGAACGGCTGGCCGTATTTGATCGCGAGGAACGTGGCGCGCACGTTCACCGCCATCACCTGATCGAACAGCTCGTCAGGATACTGCGCGATCGGTGCGATCACGCCCGAGATACCGGCGTTCGAGAACAAGACGTCGATCTTGCCGAAGCTTTTCACCGCTTCGCCGATATACTTCTGCGTTTCCGAAACCTCGGCGACGTTGGCTGCACAGACGGCGATCCTGTCCTTGTAGCGATCAAGCGTCTTTGCGGCTTCCGCGAGCTGCCGGTCGGTGCGATCGACCAGAAGTACCTTCGCGCCTTCGGCGAGCATCGCTTCCGTGCTCGCTAGACCGAGGCTTCCCGCGGCACCTGTAACGACACAGACTTTTCCGTCGAGCTTTCCCATCACGCGACCCCCAGATATGCGCGCTGCACGGCGGGATCATCGCGCAACTGCAAAGCCGTACCCTCGCCCGTGATGCGACCGGTCTCGATCAGATAGCCGCGGTCGGCAATCTGAAGACTGCGCTTGGCATTCTGCTCCACCAGCAGCACGCCGATTCCGGCATCGCGGATCTTGCCGAGCGAAGCGAACAGTTCGCTGCAAACCAGCGGCGCAAGGCCGAGCGAAGGCTCGTCGAGCAGGAGAATGTCGGGAGCCGACATCAGCGCGCGGCCGATCGCCACCATCTGCTGCTCGCCGCCGCTCATGGTGTTCGCATTCTGTTGCAGACGCTGCGCGAGCTTCGGAAACAGCGAGACGGCGCGATCGAGATTGTCTTTCTCCTTTGCCCGCGCACGCTTCGCATAGGCGCCGAGCATCAGATTTTCGCGCACGGTGAGTTCGCCGAAAATGCCGCGTCCTTCGGGAACGAGCGCCAGCCCCGCTTCCACGATGTCGTTCGCCCGCAGCTTCAGAAGATCGCGCCCGCCGAGCGAAACCTTCGCGGCCGCCTTCGGTACGATTCCGGCGACAGCCTTCAGCAACGACGTCTTGCCCGAGCCGTTCGCACCGAGAATCACGACAATTTCGTTCTGCGAGACGGAAAGCTTCACGTCGTCGAGCGCGCGATGTTTGCCGTAGGCGACGGAGAGACCCGCGATCTCAAGCATCCGCATCTCCAAGGTAAGCGCGGATCACTTCCGGATCGGCAAGCACATCCTTCGGCGTGCCTTCGGCGATCTTCCTGCCTGCGTTCATCACGTAACAGCGGTCGCAAAGCGAGCGGATCGCATCCATCACGTGTTCGACCATGAGGATCGTGCGGCCTTCTGCACGCAGCGAACGCACAAGTTCTATGCCGTTGCGCAACTCGTTAGGGTTCAACCCGGCGAGCCATTCGTCGAGCAGCAGCAGCTGGGGCTGCATCGCAAGTGCGCGCGCAAGCTCGAGCCGCTTCTGATCGATATAGGTAAGCTCCGAAGTCATGACGTTGCCGCGGGCGGCGAGACCGACGCGAACGAGAAGCTCGTGCGCGGCCTGCTCGGCTTCGGTGCCCCAGCGGCTCTTCGCGCCGAAAGCGAGACCCGCGATCACATTCTCCTTGCAGGTCATGGAGCCGAGCACGCGGACGAGCTGGAAGGTCCGCGCAACGCCTTCCCGCGCGATCTTAAAGGCGGGCAGTTTTTCGAGCGCGCGGCCGCGCAGCTGCACGCTGCCGGCATCCGCCTTCAGCGCACCGGATATCAGGTTCAGCACGGTCGTCTTGCCGGAACCGTTCGGCCCGAGCAGGCCGACAATCTCGCCGGCACGAACTTCGAGCGTGACGCCATCGACCGCGACGAGGCCGCCGAAGCGGCGCGTGAGTCCGGAGACCGAAAGCAGCGGCGCGTTCATGCTTTCGCTCCCTTAGCCTTATGCAGCGAGAACTGCATGCCTTCGACGAGTCCGACGATTCCGCGCGGGATCGCATAGACGATCAGCAGGAACGCGATGCCGACCATGATGCTGAAATGGTTCGGAAACTTCGCGAGCAGCACCTCGAACAGGATCACAAGCGGGATCACGCCGAACACCGGGCCATAAAGCCGGTGCACGCCGCCGAGCAACGCCATGATCAGCACCTGAAACGAGACCACCGGATTGAAGGCGATGGCCGGATCGATATAGGTCCAGCGCGGCGCCATGATCGCGCCCGCGAGCGTCATGAACGACGCGCTGAACGCGAACAGCACGACCTTCGCCAGCGTCGTATTGATGCCGACATGCCGCGCGACCGCTTCGTCATCGCCGATTACGCGCAGCGCGAGGCCGAGCTTCGAGCGCTGAATGAGCCAGCCCGAGATGAAGACGATCACAGCGAGCGCAAGCAGCTGCCAGTAAATTTGCGCATGCGTCACATCGATGAAGATGTAGCGGCCTAGCGTGCGGGTGACATTCACTTCGTACCAGGTGACGAGCTGGCGCACGAGTTCGGCAAGGCCGAATGTGAAAATGACGAAATAGACGCCGGAAAGCCGGAGCGTGGAAAGCCCAACGATGAGCGAGAGCGCGAAGCCGATCGAGAACGCGATCGCAAGCACGAGGGGCCAGGAAAGCTCCTCGCCGAGTACCGCGACCGTGTATGCGCCGATACCGAAGAACGCGACGGTCGCAAGCGACACGTAGCGCGTAGGACCAGAGAACAGCGTCCACGCGGTCGCAAGCACCATGTAACTCATGATGTTGATCGCAAGCGACAATTGATAGCCGTTCGTCACCAATGGAACGAAGGCCAGCAGCACAATGAGCGCGATCATCGCCGCGGAGAAAGCGGAGTTGCGGATGCTCATGACCGGCGCGCTCCGAACAGTCCCTGCGGACGCAGGAGCAGCACCAGAATGAAGATGATGTAGGTCGCAGCCAGCGTCAGCCCCGGATCGACATAGGTCGCGACGAACGTCTCGGTGAGGCCGAGGATCATGCCCGCGACGAGGCAGCCCAGAAGATTGCCGACGCCGCCCATGATGACGACGATCAGCGCCTTCATGGTGAAGACGACGCCGAGGCTTGCGTTGAAGGTGAGAAACATCGAGACCAGCACGCCGCCGGCAGCGACCAGCGCACCACCCAGAGCATATGCAAATGCCGTGGTTGCACGGACATCGATCGCGACAAGCAGCGCGGAGACCGGATCGACGGCTACCGCGCGGATCGCCGTCCCTGCGCGGGTGCGCGTCAGCCCGATGTAAAGCGCGAGCCCGATGATGACGGCGAAAGCAAGCGCGAGCAGACGGCTTGCCGAGATCGTCGCACCGAAAATCTGCACCGGGATCGAGAGAAAATTGTAGCTGAAGTAATTGCCCCCGAAGATCGCGAACATCAGGCCCTGAGCCACGAACAGAAGACCGAAGGTCGCGAGAATGGAGTCGACCTCCAGCGCATCACGTGACGGCGCGCGGCGCACGAGCGGCATCAACAGAACCTGATAGATCAGCCAGTTGATCAGCGCCGCGAGCGGCACGATGACCAGCAACCCGATCAGCGGATTGACCGAGACTGCGGTGAACAGCCAAAGCGCTGCGAAGCATGCCGCGACCAGCGACTCGCCATAGGAAAGATTCATGATGCGCGCGACGCCGTATTGCAGCGTCAGGCCCATCGCGATCAACGCATAGATGCCTCCAAGCGTGATGCCGGAGAGCAAAGGCTCCGTGAGCATGAATTCGATCTTCGCGTTACTTGAGAAGAAAGCGAACGCGGCAGGCCCGGGAGGAGGCCCGCCGCGTCACATGTCGCTCCCTTACTTCTTCCAGGGAGCCTTCGGAACACGCAGGTCAGCGACACCCGGACGTTGCGGCGCGACGCCGACATAGAGTCCGTCCTGCCACTGGCCCAGGAGCCAGAACGCATCCTTCGGCATGTTGTTCTCGAGCTTGATCTTGCCGATCACGGTGTCGAAGGTGCCGGTCTGCAATTCCTTGATGATCGCGGCGCGGTCGATCTTGCCGACACGCTCGATCGCCTGTTCAAGCATTTGCAGCGACGAGTAGCCGATCTGGCTGCCCCAATAGTCCGGATCGCGATTCACGAGCTTCCGGATCTTTTCGCGGTACTCCATCGTCGCCTTGTTGTCCTTCGACCACCCGCCGAGCGACATCACGCCTTCGGCGTTCTCGCCGAAGCGCTGCGGGAACAGCGGGAAGAAGGTGCCGACGCCGGTGAACATCACCTTCGGCGCATAGGAAGTCAGGCGGGACTGCTCGACCAGCGCGACCGTATCCGGCGGATAGGAGAACGCGACGAAGGTATCGGCCTTCGAGCGCTGCGCTTCGCCGATCACCGGCGCCATATCCTGCGTGCCGACCGGATAGCTCTTGTCGAAGGCGAGCTTGAAGCCGGCCTTTTCGAAGCCCGCGCGCGCCGCCTTCGAGAGATCGATGCCGAAGCCGTCGGCGACCGAAACCATCGCGATCTGGTCGTTGATCTTGCCTTCCTTGCGCAGCTTCACCAGCAGGTCGACCAGCGCGTCGATGTACTGCTTCGACGTGCCGAGGAACCAGAAGCTGTTCGGCCAGCGCTTGGCGAGTTCAGGCGCGCGGTCGGTAACGGCGCTGAAGGTCATCTGCGGATAGCCGTGCTTGTTGAAGGTGGGACCAACCGCGAGGTTGATGCCCGTGCCCCACGGCGGCAGCAGCAGATCGACCTTGTCCTGCTCGATCAGACGCTCGACAGCGCGAACGGCTTCTTCGGAGTTGGAGCGGTCGTCGTATTCGATCACTTCGATCGGAATGCGCTTGCCGTATTGCTTCAGCATCAAACCGCCCTTGGCGTTCACTTCCTGAACCCAGAGCTGGTAATTCGGAATCTGTGTGATGTTCGCGCCGCCCGCGTTCGGGCCGGTCTTCGAAATCGCGTAGCCGATCTTGATCGACTTCGGTGCTGCATCCTGCGCGGACAGCATGGGCGCGCTGAGACCCAGCGCGGCTGCTGCGGCAAGGCCGAACAGCAGTTTCTTGTTCAAGTTCATGCGTTTCCTCCCCTGACCATTGTTCTGGTTAGACAGTTTGGAGCCCAAAAGTAGGCAATCCATCGATTGGTCTACCAACGATTTATTGGGAGGAATAGTGGGAAAATTGCGCTGCGGCGCACACGGACGATCTGCAAGCGGCTCCCGGAAAAATTCCATCGCCTCCGCAGACGAGGCGCGAAGCGGCTACGTCGATATGGCGCTGAACTAAGGCTGCTTCTTTGCGGAAAATTCCGCGCGCAACGAAGCGGAGTGTTCTCCGAGCGCCGGCACCGCGCCGAAGGAAGGCAGCGTTCCATCGAAGATCGCGCCCGGAGCAAGACAACGCACCGGCCCGCTCGGTGTCTCGACTTCGATATAGCGATTCTGCGGATGATCCCTGACGTCTTCGAGCGCGCTCACTCGGCCGTAGGCAACGCGGGCACGCTCAAGTTTGGCGACGATCGCCTCGCGCGGCTCCGCGGAGAACACTCGATTGATGATCCCATCAAGCGCAGGTCTATTTGCAACGCGCGACGAATTGCCGGAGAACCGCGGATCGGTAGCGATCCCTTCGCCGCCGAGCACTTCTTTGCACAGCATCGCCCATTCGCGCTCATTCTGGATCGAGATGAGCACCGCCTTGCCGTCACCGCAGGAGTACGCGCCGTAAGGCGCGATGGTCGGGTGGTTGAGGCCGGCGCGCTCTGGCACCTTCCCGCCATAGGCAAATTGCAGGTAGGGCACGTTCATCCAGTCCGCGAGCGCATGATAAAGAGAGACAGCGATGTGCCTGCCTTCTCCCGTGCGCTCGCGCGCGAACAGCGCTTGGAGGATGCCCTGAAACGCAGTCATGCCCGCCGCAATATCGCAGACCGAAACGCCGACGCGCGCGGCACCATGTTCGTTTCCTGTGATCGACGAGAGACCGCTCTCCGCCTGCACCAGAAGATCGTAGGCTTTCAGATCGCGGTAAGGCCCCTCGTCGCCATAGCCGGAAATCGAACAGGTGATCAGCCGTTTGTTCGCCGCCCGCAGCTTTTCAGGCGCAAAGCCCAGCCGGTCGATTACGCCGGGAGCGAGGTTCTGGATGAATACATCCGCCTGCGCGATCATGCGCGAAAGCAACGCCGCATCAGCGGCGTCTTTCAGATCGAGGCAGATCGATTCCTTGCCGCGGTTGAGCCAAACGAAATAGGCGCTCTCACCATGCACGAGCGCGTCGTAACCCCGCGCAAAATCGCCTTCGGGGCGCTCCACTTTGAGAACACGCGCTCCGGCATCGGCAAGGCGCGACGACGCATAGGGGGCCGCAACCGCCTGCTCTACCGAGACAACCAGAACGCCTTCAAGATCGCGCTGCATCAATATGCACCCCGTTTTAGGGGTGCAGCACAGTTCGCAAGAAAAGCACCCTCGGAAGCGCAGATGTTGCCGAGTTTGGCGCGGCTGTAAACCTTTCGCAGCGGGCTGGTCCGAAGCAGACGCCGAAAACGATCTCTCGTCCGGGCGGCGGGAACGGACGGGATTGTGTCATCGGCAGCAATACGTCGCTCACCTGCTGCGGCGCCTTCGCGCCAAGGGCGTGACGACGACGCCCGCAATCCTGACGACGAGCCATCCAGCGACGAATTCGCCGAAAAGCTGCTGCTCGGCAATTCGCAGATTGCGAAACTGCGCGAAGAACACGACATTGCCGAAAACAGGCCCTCCACTTAAAGTTATCGTGTGAACCGGCCGGAAAAGCCATCGACCGATGACGCGCGTTTACTGACTACACTGGTCGGCGAGAACAGCCGCGCACTCACACTCGGCGGCATGGCTTCCATACTCGCCGCGTTCCTCTTCATCGCAGAGCTTGCCGCAATTGCGCTTGCAATTGATAGCGTGCTGCGGACTTCTTCGAGCGAGGCCGCACTTCATTATTTGGCATTGTTCATGCTGCTCGCGCTCGTTCGCATCGCCGCGGATGGTCTTTCCTCGCACGTGCTCGCGAAGGCAGCAGAAGCGGTAAAGCTGCGGACGCGAACCCGCCTTGTCGATGCGCTTGCTGAAATTTCTCCGGTCGACAAGCGCCGTCCGCACGCCGGAGAAATAGCCTCACTCATTACGTCCCATGTCGAGGCGTTAGGCCCCTATCTCACGCGCTATCACGCTGCCCGGCTTCGCGCCGCGATCGTCCCGCTGTTCGTGCTCGCCGTCACGGCCTGCTTCTCCTGGGCCGCAACCATCGTGCTGATGGTTGCGGGACCCCTGATCCCGGTTTTCATGGCGCTGATCGGCGGCAAGGCGCGGATCGCGAGCGAAAAGCAGCTTCAGGAAGTCGGCAGCATGAACGGCGCGCTCCTGGACCGGCTGCAAAGCCTGACCACCCTGAAACTCTTCGATGCCGTTCCGCGTGCGGCCGCCACGCTTCTGAAAGAAGGAAACTCCATCCGCACCCGAACAATGACAGTGCTGCGGATCGCGTTTCTATCCTCGGCGGTGCTGGAGCTGTTCTCGGCGCTCGGCGTCGCATTCGTCGCGGTTTATGTCGGTTTCAACCTACTCGGCCATGTCAGCTTCGGCGCCTACGGCGAACTCACGTTGTCCGCCGGCCTGTTCGTGCTGATGATCGCGCCAGAATATTTCCGTCCGCTTCGCGATTTTGCCGCCGCCTACCACGAACGCGCAGCCGCGCTCGCTGCATGCCGGGAAATCGGAAGCCTGCTCGAAGGAAACTGGATCGCTCTTCCTCAACGCACAAAAAACTTTGAACCGCTCCGCTCGCTCCAGGCCGCGCAGGCGAAGCTTACGATTTCGGGGAAAACGATCATCCCGGCATTCGGCCTTTGCATCGAACGCGGCGAGCACGTCGCCCTGATCGGACAGAGCGGCAGCGGAAAGTCGATGCTACTTGCACTGTTCGGCCGGCTGATCGCGCCGACCGAAGGCAAAATACTCGTCAACAATGACGCGGAAACGAATTGCGATGTCGCTTGGCTCGGCCAGAGGCCCGCGTTCCTGCAAGGCAGCCTTGCCTCGAACCTTTGCCTCTACCGGAGCGAACCGGCTCAGGCCGAATTCGCATCCGCGATCAGGCTCGCGAACGCGCAACGCGTGGTCGAGAAATTCAGCCGCGGCTATCATGAAATCATACGAGAGAACGCCGCCAACGTCTCCGGCGGCGAAGCGCAGCGGCTTGCCATTGCGCGCCTGGCCTTGTCGCATGCAGATCTCATCCTCGCCGATGAACCCACCGAACATCTGGACGATGAAACCGCGCAGGCCGTGATCGACGGTATGTTCTCGCTGGCGCTAGGCCGCACGCTGATCGTCGCGACGCACGACCCGAGAATTGTGAAGCGCGCCGGCCGCATCATCGATGTCGCAACACTTGCCGGCGGCCACAACGGAGCCGCGGCATGAAGCAGATCCTTCGCTTGACCGCGATGATGTGGCGGGCAGAAAAACAATGGCTACTGATCGGCTTCGCCGCGAGTCTGCTCGCGCTGCTTTCCGCCATCGCGCTGCTTGCGCTTTCGGGATGGTTCATCACCGCCGCCGGTCTTGCCGGTGCGGCAGGCGCCGGACTGGTGTTCGATTTCTTCCGGCCCAGCGCGGGAATCCGCTTCTTTGCATTGTTCAGGACGGCAACGCGGTATGGAGAGAGAATCGCAACGCACGATGCGACATTGCGGTTCCTGACTGCGCTGCGCGGAAATCTTTTCGCCTCGGTGGCCGCGAAGCGCGTTCGCTCGTTTCGCAATAGCGAATTGTTGCAACGCCTTACCGGCGATCTCGACGCCATCGACGGACTCTATCTTCGCGTTCTGTTACCCACTGTGGTGGCGGCTGCGGTGCTTCTGCTTGCATGCGCGGCGCTGTTCCGGATTTCTCCGCCGATCGTTTTTGCGGTCATCATCGTGTTCCTGCTTGCGGCTGTCGCTCTCTTCGCCGCCGGACGGCTGAGCCGGAAATCCTCGCGGCGTGCGGCGCTCGGAACCGAAGCGTTGCGCGTCAGATCGATCGACCTCGTTCATGCGCATACCGACCTGCTTTTTTCGGGCGGAGTTCCTGCGCAAAGGAAAAAGCTGGAGAAAGCCGCGCGCTACCTTGCAAACGCCACCCTTCGCCTCGCGAGTATCGAGACCGCGGTCTCTTCCGTACTCGCAGCACTTGCCGCAGCTCTGACCGCCGCTTTTGTATATCTGTCCGCGCGCGCCCTTGAGGCGGGCGATATCGGCGGCCCGGTGATGGTCATGCTCGTCATCGGAGGGCTAGCCGCGCTCGAAGTGTTCGCACCGCTTCGGCGGGGCGCACTGGAATTCGGGCGGATCGCATTCTCGGGAAAGCGGATCGAAGACCTCGTTTCGGCACCCGCGGCGTATTCCGCGCCTGCAGTCGTGAAGCAGACGCCTGCGCTACTCATACAGGACATAACTTACCGGCGCGGTGCTGATAGCGGACCGGTCCTCGAACGTTTCTCGCTGAGCGTCGCGAAAGGCGAACGCATCGCCCTCGCAGGGAGAAGCGGAAGCGGCAAGACAACAATCCTTTCGCTTGTCGCGGGGCTGCTGGAGCCCGAGCACGGCTGCATTCTCGTCAGCAGTGCCGAAGAAGGACGTCACGCACTCGGCTACCTGACACAACAAACCGAACTTTTCCGCAGTTCCATTGCGGAGAATCTGAGAGTTGCAGCACCTGAAGCTTCCGATGCCGAACTCTGGAAAGCGCTTGAGGTCGTAGAGCTGGATCGAAAGGTGCGGCAACTCGAAGCGGGCCTGCATTGGCCCCTCGGTGAATCGGGAGGCGGATTTTCGGGCGGCGAAACCCGAAGACTTGCACTGGCAAGACTGGTCTTGCGCAATCCGGAAATCTGGCTCCTCGACGAGCCGACCGCGGCGATGGACGAAGCGCTGGCAAGTCGCGTCCTTGAGAACCTCACAACCTTCGCACGCGGCGCAACTTTGATCATCGCAGCGCACCACGACCGGGAAAAACACTGCGCACAGCGTGTGATAACGATTGCCCCCGCCGAGCAAACTTGACGCACATCAAAGGATGCCTTGGGGCGCGAGCCTATGTAATCTCTGTATTCATGTGACCGGTTCCACGAAGCGAGCACCCCATGGAAATCGACATCGTAACGCTATCACGGCTGCAGTTCGCGCTGACGGCCATGTACCATTTCCTGTTCGTTCCGCTGACGATCGGCCTCGCGGTCCTGCTAGCGATCATGGAGACGACCTACGTCATGACCGGCCGCGCGATCTGGCGGCAGATGACGAAGTTCTGGGGCACGCTGTTCGGCATCAATTTCGCGCTCGGTGTCGCGACCGGTCTCACCATGGAATTCCAGTTCGGCATGAACTGGAGCTATTTCAGTCACTATGTCGGCGATATTTTCGGTGCGCCGCTCGCGATCGAAGGCTTGATGGCCTTCTTCCTCGAAGCAACCTTTGTCGGCCTTTTCTTCTTCGGCTGGGAGCGTCTCTCGAAGCTCCAGCATCTCGCCGCAACCTGGGCCGTCGCGATCGGGACCAACCTCTCCGCGCTGTGGATTCTGATCGCCAACGCCTGGATGCAATATCCGGTCGGCGCAGCATTCAACCCGCAGACCATGCGCATGGAAGTCACGAGCTTCTATGAGGTCCTGTTCAATCCTGTCGCGCAGGCGAAATTCGTGCACACGGTTTCGGCGGGTTACGTCACCGCGGCGATCTTCGTGCTCGGCGTCAGCGCCTGGTATCTGCTAAAGGGCCGCCACAGGGAACTCGCGCGGCGTTCGATGGCGGTTGCGGCGAGCTTCGGCCTCCTTAGCGCACTCAGCGTCGTCGTGCTCGGCGACGAAAGCGGTTACGCGGCCAGCGAGCACCAGAAGATGAAGCTCGCCGTCATGGAAGGCATGTGGCACACGGAAAAAGCCCCTGCGGGCTTTACCGTGATCGGCATTCCCGATCAGGAGAAGCGTGAAACCCGTTACGCAATCAAGGTGCCCTACGCACTCGGGCTGATTGCGACCCGCTCACTCACGGAGGAAGTGCCCGGCATCGTCGATCTCGTGAACCGCGCGAAACTCGACATCGCCAAGGGCATCAAGGCTTACGACGCGCTCGCCACCATCCGGGCGGCGAAAGGCCAGAAGATAGACATGGAGGCGAAGAATGCCTTCGAGGAGAACGGCCGCTATCTCGGCTACGCCTATCTTCTGAAACGCTATGTCGAAGATCCGCGCAAGGCGACGGAGGCACAGATCGAAAAGGCGGCGTGGGATACGGTGCCGACGGTGTGGCCGATGTTCTGGGCCTTCCGCATCATGGTGGGGCTCGGCTTCTACTTCATCCTTTTCACCGGCACCTTCTTCTATCTCGCCTCGACCGGCGCGCTCGAGAAACGTCGCTGGCTCTTGCGCCTCGCGGTCTGGTCCATACCGTTGCCGTGGGTCGCCGCCGAACTCGGCTGGTTCGTCGCCGAATACGGGCGCCAGCCCTGGGCGATCGAGGGCATGCTGCCGACGGCGATCGCCGTCTCGCATCTCGGCATCTGGGAAGTCGCAATCACGCTGGCGGGTTTCGTCGCCTTCTACACCGTGCTCCTCGTGATCGAGGTTTCGCTGATGCTCAAGGCAATCAAGGCCGGCCCCCAGCCGGACGACATCGCCGACGAGAACCCTCGCGGCCGCGTCCAACCCGTACCTGCGGAGTAGGAACATGATACTTTTCGAACTGATCGACTACAGCGTTCTGAAAGTCATCTGGTGGGTACTGCTCGGCGTTCTTCTGATCGGCTTTGCCGCGACCGACGGCTTCGACATGGGCGTCGCGATCCTTCTGCCCTTCGTCGCGAAAAATGACGTCGAGCGCCGCGTCGCGATCAACACCATCGGCCCGATATGGGAAGGCAATCAGGTCTGGTTCATTCTGGCCGGCGGCGCGATCTTTGCGGCATGGCCGCCGCTCTACGCGGTGAGCTTCTCCGGATTCTATCTTGCGATGTTCGTGATACTGGCGGCGCTGATCCTGCGGCCCGTCGGCTTCAAATATCGCTCGAAGAAAGAGGACGCCGCATGGCGCCGCAACTGGGATGCCGCACTTTTCATCGGCGGCTTCGTGCCCGCGTTGATCTTCGGCGTCGCGGTCGGCAACGTGTTGCAGGGCATTCCGTTCCGGCTCACGGACGAATTACGGACGATCTACGAGGGCACCTTCTTCGGCCTGCTCAACCCCTTCGCGCTGCTTTGCGGATTGTTGAGCGTCGCCATGCTGACGATGCACGGCGGGGCATGGCTCGCGGTAAAGGCCGGCGGCATCGTTGCCGAGCGCGGGCGCCGTTACGGCTCCTATGCAGCACTCGCCACGATCCTGCTCTTTGCCCTGAACGGTCTCGTGCTGTGGCTCACCGTGAAGGGTTATCGCATCGTCGATGGTGTTTCGCCGAACATGCCGAGCAATCCGCTGTTCAAGACGGTGACCCGCGACGGCGCTTCCTGGTTCTCGAACTACACCGCTTATCCCTGGATGACGATCGCACCTGCGCTCGGCTTCGTGGGCGCGGCGGGCGCCTTCATCGGCCTGCGCGGCCGGAGCGAGTTGGTCACGTTCTTCTTCAGCAAGCTTTCGGTCCTCGGAATCATCTCGACCGTCGGATTGAGCATGTTCCCGTTCATTCTGCCGAGTTCGATCGATCCGAACTCCAGCCTGACGGTGTGGGACTCTGCATCCAGCCACGCCACGCTTTTCAACATGCTGGTCGCAACCGTGATCTTCCTGCCGATCGTCATTGCCTACACGCTGTGGGTGTACCGCATGCTGTGGGGCAAGGTCGACGAGAAGACCATCGAGCGCGAACACAAGACGAGCTACTGAGGAAACATAGACATGTGGTATTTCGCCTGGATGCTTGGCCTGCCGCTCGCCTGTACCTTCGCCATTCTGAATGCGATGTGGTTCGAGATGCGCGAGGATACGCACCACGCCGAGAAACGCTGAACGCGCTCCAACAGAACTAAAAAGGGCCCCGCTTCAGGCGTGTCCCTTTACTTGCCGCCGATCGGCAATGGCTAAGCAGTCTCTCATAGACTCCGCCGCTATCTACTCCTGAGCGCACCGACGGCGATCGAAGACTGATGGAAGTCTTGCAGCGGTCGCGCAGAACTCTCCGGCATGGCGCCGGCGAGCGCTTCACCGATCAGAATGAGCAAAGGTCCGCGTTGCTGCTCTCCGGTCAGCCGCTCTTGAAGTCCGCCCAGCGTGGAAGCGATTGCGAATTGCTCGGGCCGGGTTGCGTTCCAGATCGCGATGGCCGGCGTTGCCGCATCTAAGCCTGCGGCTTCCGCGCGCTGCGAGAATTCGCCGAAGGTTCGCGACGGCATGTAGACCGCCGTTATCGCAGCCCGGTCGGCGATGCTCGGCCAATCGATATCCTCCGGCAGCTTTCCGTTCGCCGCGTGCCCGGTAACGTATTGCAGACGCCGCGCAAGCTTCCTGTGGGTGAGCGATATCTGTAAACGGCTTGCAGCGCCCTGTGCAGCCGTGACGCCGGGAACGACATCGACGGAAATACCCGCAGCCCGGCAGCTTTCAATTTCCTCGCCTGCGCGACCGAAGATCATCGGATCGCCGCCCTTCAGCCGCACGACCCGCTTTCCTTTGCGCGCGAGCGAGATCATTAGTTCATTGATCTCTCCCTGCCTGCAGGCGGGACCACCTCCGGTCTTGCCAACCAGCATCTTCTTCGCCTCGCGCCGCGCGAAATCGAGGACGCCTGCGGACACGAGATCGTCAATCAGAATGACATCGGCCGACTGCAATGCGCGTACGGCGCGAAGCGTGAGCAGTTCCGGATCGCCGGGCCCCGCACCGACCAGCGTGACCGAGCCCTGCTCCACCGCCGGGCCTTCGGCGCGCAGTTCCGCGAGCAGCGCATGATAGTCGGCTTCCTCCGGCGAATGATCCGGTGCAGCTAGGGCGCGTGCCGTAAACAGTTGCCAGAAGCGGCGGCGTGCCGCGAAACTGAACTCTCCGGCAGACTGCAAAACCGCGCGCCAGCGCCGTGCGGCATCCGCCCAGCCGGCAAAACCCATCGGCAACATGGCCTCGATCTTCGCCCGGATGGCCTGCCCGAACACAGGCGCCGCGCCATCGGTCGAAATGCCGACCACGAGCGGTGAGCGGTTTACGATGGAGCCGAACGCGAAGTCGCAATACGCCGGCTTGTCGACGACATTCACCGGAACGCCAATCTTGCGCGCAGCCAGCGCGAAGATTTCGGATTCCTCGTCGGTTCGGAAAGCACCGACGGCAATCCGCGCGTCCCGCAGATCGTCTTCCTGCCAGTTGCGTTCGTGGATCCGGATTCTTCCCGCGAAGGCTTCATCGGCTGCCAGCTCTCGCAGGTCCGCGCCCGGCTTCGGCGCATAGACATCGACCTGCGCTCCAGCCGCAGCGAGCAATTCCACTTTCCATGCCGCGCCGATGCCGCTTGCCGCAACCAGCGCACGTTTTCCATCGAGCGCATAAAATACGGGAAGTCTCGCAAGCTTGCCCATGCGCGCGGGCTTCGCTTCAGACGGGCTGCGGTGCTCGGACATGCTGCAGTATCCTTTTCAGTTCAGGCTTACACGATCCGCAATTCGTTCCCGCGCGAAGCTGCTCGCCGATTTCTTCCACGCTGCACGCCGCGCCGCTCTCGATTGCCGTGCGTATCGCGCGGAGGCCGACACCGAAGCAGGCGCATACCAGCGGCCCCGCTTCGGCCTCCCCCGCCGCATTGCTTCCGGAAAGCAGATGCATCCGCGACCGCGAGCCGGCGTCTGCACGCGTGAGCATCTGCTTCACGCCGTCCCAGCCGACTTCGCTTTCCGCGGGCCCGACGAAGAGGGAGAATACGAGACGGCCATCGGCAATATGCGCGACACGATACACGCCGCGGCGTTCATCGAGATATTCGACCGTCTCCGCGCCGGCCGGCTTCCGCTCGTTAGCAAATTCACGCCACCAGGTCGCATCCCTGTCTGCCGCAAACAGCATTCCTTCTCCGCCATCCAGCGTGACGCGCGACCAGAACATTTCGCGCGGCAGATCGACCGGCTCCGAGGAGATCACAAACCCTGTCTGCAGGAACTCGATGCATTCCAGTCCAACCGGCGTCGCCTTCGCTTCGGGTTGGCCTGAGAAAGGATCGGTGATGAGAGCCACGAGCGCATCGCAACGCGCAGAAGAAGCCGTTGCATCGTTCCAGTGGATCGGAACGAACACCGAGCCGCGCTGCTGTCCGTCGTCAATTCTCGCGCGAAAGATCGCGCAGCCTTGCGCCGAACGAAGCCGGACGAAGCCCCGATCTGAAACGCCGTATTGCCGCGCATCGTCCGGATGGATCTCGGCAAACGGTTCGGGCAGATGCTGTGCAAGCTTCGGACTCAAGCCGCTGCGCGTCATCGTGTGCCACTGGTCGCGTATGCGGCCTGTATTCAGCCGCAGCGGAAACTCTCCGGAGGCCGCCTCCGCAAGATCCGGGAACGCAGGCGCGATCAGCTTCGCCCGGCCGCTTGCCGTGAAATAGCCGCCTGCCTCGAAGAAGCGCGGCTGTGGCGGATGGTTCTTCGCCCTCTGCGGCCACACCGCAGGCTCCATCGTCTCATAGTCGTTATCCGTAATGCCTTTGAGCGCGCCGATGTCGAAGTCCCGTCTTCCGCCGTTTTCGAATGCAGAGAGTGCGGCATGCTCGCGGAATATTTCCGCGGGCGAGGAATAGGCGAACGCTTCGCCATAGCCCATGCGCGAGGCGACTTCGGATACGATCTGCCAGTCGGGCTTCGCTTCACCCGGCAACGCGAGAAAGCTGCGCTGCCGCGAAATGCGCCGCTCCGAGTTGGTGACCGTTCCGTCCTTCTCGCCCCAGGCCGCCGCCGGCAGAAGCACATGCGCGCCGCTTGCGACCGTATCGTTCGTGTGAACGTTCTCGGAAACAACGAAGAGTTCGAGCTTACCCAGCGACGCGCGTATATAATCGGCGTGCGGAAGCGAAACCGCCGGGTTGGTCGCCATCACCCACAGCGCCTTGATCTCGCCGCGCGCGATCGCGTCGAACATCTGCACGGCCTTCAACCCCTCGCGCTTTGCGATCGCAGGCGCATTCCAGAAGCGGCCAACGCGGTCGATATCCTCCGTGACGAAATTCATATGCGCGGCAAGCTGGTTCGCAAGACCGCCGACTTCCCGGCCGCCCATCGCATTCGGCTGACCCGTGAGCGAGAACGGGCCCATGCCCGGCTTGCCGATGCGTCCGGTCGCGAGATGGCAGTTGATGATCGCGTTTGCCTTGTCGGTGCCTTGCGCCGACTGGTTCACGCCCTGCGAGAACGCAGTGACGGCCCGCTTGGCGCCGCGGAACAACTCGTAAAAGGCAAAAATATCCTTCTTCGCGAGCCCGGTCCGCGCGGCAATAGCGTCCAGCGACGGTGCGATTTCGCGCGAACGGGCGAGCGCGTCCTCGAAGCCTTCAGTGTGCTGCGCGACATACCCGAAGTCGATGGCATGCTTGTCGACAAGATCTGCGAGCAGTCCGCAAAAAAGAACCGTATCCATTCCCGGCGCGACCGGAAGAAAGAGATCGGCTTCTTCGGCGGTCGCGGTGCGACGGGGATCGATGACTACGATCTTGGCGCCCTTGCGCTCACGGTTCTCCACCATGCGCCGGAACAGCACCGGATGGCACCAGGCGGCGTTCGAGCCCACGAGTACAATAAGATCGGCCTGATCCAAATCCTCGTAACAGCCGGGAACGGTATCCGAACCGAACGCACGGCGGTGCGCTGCCACCGACGACGCCATGCAGAGCCGCGAATTGGTATCCACGTTTCCCGAGCCGATGAAACCTTTCATCAGCTTGTTCGCGACGTAATAGTCCTCGGTCAGCAATTGCCCGGAAAGATAGAAGGCGACGGAGTCCGGGCCGTGCCGCGCGACGATCCCCTTCAGTTCCCCTGCAACCTTGTCGAGCGCTTGATCCCATGACGCGCGCAGCAGCGTGCCGTTCGTATCGCGGATCATCGGATGCAGAAGCCGGGAACGGAGACCAAGCGTTTCCCCAAGCGCCGAGCCTTTTGAACAAAGCTTGCCGAAGTTGGCGGGGTGAAGCGGATCGCCGGATATTTCCGCGCCGCCGCGGCCGTCGGGCTTTGCCAGCACGCCGCAGCCGACGCCGCAGTAAGGACACGTAGTCCGTACGCCAGTCTCCAGCGGCGCCTGCATGTTCATCAATACACGTCCGCCTGATAACGGCCCGATTTTTTCAGTGCATTGACGTAGGCGATGGCGCCGTCCGCCGGGATCTTGCCGTGCGCAGCGACGACTTCGACCAGCGCCCGCTCGACATCCTTCGCCATCCGCTTCGCGTCACCGCATATATAGAAGTGTGCGCCGGCCTCCAGCCACGCGAACAGCTCTGCGCCTTCTTCGCGCATGCGATCCTGCACGTAAATCTTCTGATCGCCGTCGCGTGACCAGGCGAGCGTGAGCCGTGTCAGCAGGCCGCTCGCCTGCATCGCTGCGAATTCGTCCTTGTAGAAGAAATCGCAATCGCTCCGCTGATGCCCGAAGAAGAGCCAGTTCCTGCCCTTCGCCTTCGTGGCCATGCGTTCCTGCAGGAATGCGCGGAACGGCGCGACCCCCGTGCCGGGGCCGACCATAATGACCGGCGTATCCGGATTATCCGGAAGACCGAAATTGTGTGCGCGCTGGACATAGACGCGCAACTGCCCGCCGATCTCCGCTCCGTTCGCGAGAAAATCGGAGGCGACCCCGCGCCGCTCGCGGTCGTTGATCACATAGCGTACCAGATCGACCGTAAGCGCCACCTTTCCCGTTTCCGCTTTCGGGCTCGAAGAGATCGAATAGAGCCGCGGTTGCAGTGGCTCGAGCGCTTCCACGAATACTTCTGGATCGGGACGAATGCTCTCGAACTTCTTTACCGCCGCAAGCACATCGAGCGTCGCCGCATCGCCGTCCGGATCCTCCCCGGCCGCGAGCGCTTTCGCTTTCTTGCGCCGCTCGCCGCCGACCAGCAAAGAGATCAATTGAAACAGCGAGTCCGGCGCCGGCGAAAGCGAGACGTCCTTGCGCAACACTTCGCGTAGCGGCTTGCCGCCAACCTTGGCGTCCGGCCGCGCGCCGATCATGGCGATTACCGCATCGACGAGACCCGGATGGTTCTCCGGAAAAACTCCGAAGGAGTCGCCGACGATATAGTCGATCCCGCTACTCGAAAGATCGAACTCGATGTGGTGCGTGCGCTTCTCCGACCTTAGATCGTTCAGGAGATAGCGCTTGGAAAGTCTCGCAATCACCGGATTGTCGCGCGAACGGCCGGGAGCCACGAGCGGCGCGGCCTTAGGCTTTGCTTCGGCGGCAGGTGCGGCCGGGGGCGCGTCCCCGCCGAACTCGTCGAATAATTTCTTCAGCATCCGGTTGGTTTCCTTACCACCCGGAACGCAGAGATTCAGACGCTCTTCGGTCTTCAGGAACAGCGCGTTCGAATAGTCTTCGCAGTTGTAGCCGCACTGGCCGCAATCCTGCTGCGCCATCGCGGCCATCAACTTGCGCCGCAACGGCCTGCTTTCCGCGAGCTTCATGCGCTCCGCAAGCGGCATGGTCTGGTCGTGCCACGGCGCCTCGCCGTCATCGCCGTCGTCGAGCGGTCCCTTCGGCGTTTCCGGCATCAGTCCCCTGGCCTGATCGGACGAGAGCGCGGTAACCTGATCGAGCGAAATCAGTCCTGCGAAAAAGCCGTTCAACCACGCGCGCTGTTCTTCGGAAAACGGCGCGGTCTCCGGAACGATCGCAGGCAGCACAGGTTGCGCGGTGACTGTCATTCCGCCGTCTCCGCATCGAAGAACGCGCGCAGCGCTTCGACATCGTGTCGCTTCGAGAATGCGAGGAACGTCTCATCGCCTTCGCGCTTCGCCAGAAATCCCCGGAGCATCCTTGCAACAAGCGGGGCTGCATCCTCCGCCTTTACGTCGCGATAGATCTCGCGCGCGATGGCGGCGTCCAGCCCGAAGCCGCCGCCGACATGCACGTGATAGCCTTCGACGGTCTCGCCCTCCGTGCCGGTCTCGACACGCGCGCCGATCAGGCCGATGTCGCCGATATAGTGCTGCGCGCAAGAGTGATGGCAGCCGGTGAGGTGAATGTTCACCGGCGTATCGAGTTGCACACGCGCTTCGCAATAATCGGCAATCGCAGCGGCATGGCCTTTGGTGTCGGAGGCGGAGAAACGGCAGCCCTTGTTGCCGGTGCAGGCCACGAGTCCTGCCCGCACCGAAGTCGCTTCGGTTGTGAGGCCGAGCGCATCGACTGCAGACTTCGCGAGCTCGAGCTTGTCTAAGGGAATCCCGGAGAGCAGAAGATTCTGCCAGACCGTAAGCCGGATATCGCCGTCGCCGAGATCGTTCGAAATCTTCGCAAGCCCGCGCATTTGCGCGGCGGTGACCTTGCCGACCGGCAGCACGACGCCGAGCCAATAGAGCCCCTTCTGCTTCTGCTCCCGCGCGCCGATATGCGCGAGCCGGTCGAACGGAAGCCGCGGCTTTACCGCATCGGACGGAACGCGCGTGAGTTTCGCGCCCAACTTTTCCTCGACAGCCGCGAGATACTTCTCGAAGCCCCAGGCATCGAGAACATATTTCAGTCGCGCCTTGTTGCGGTTGGTACGGTCGCCGTGATCGATGAAGACGCGCACGATGGCGTCAGCGACCTTCCCGGCATCGGCGGGCTTCACGATCACGCCGGTGTCCCGCGCGAAGTCCCTGTGCCCGGTGATACCGCCGAGCGCGAGCCGGAACCATACGGCCGGCTCGACATCGAAACCCTCCAGCACTTCGACCGCCTGAAAGCCGATGTCGTTGGTGTCTTCCAGAACCGGGATCATTCCGGCGCCATCGAAAGCGACATTGAACTTGCGCGGCAGGCCGTAAAGCCCGCGGTCGTTCAGAATGCGGTGATGCCACTCGCGCGCGTAAGGGCGTGTATCGAGCAATTCCTGCGGGTCGATGCCGGCGGTCGGCGTACCGGTAACGTTGCGGATGTTGTCCGCGCCAGAACCTTTGGTCGCAAGCCCGAGATCGACAATCTCTTCGAGCAGTGACGGCCCGTCCGCCGCAGGAATTTCGCGGATCTGGAGGTTTGCGCGGGTCGTTACATGCGCGTAGCCGCCGCCGCGGCGCTCCGCGATATCGGCGACGCCTGCGAACTGCCACGCCTTCAGGATTCCGTTCGCAATGCGCAACCGGCACATGAAGAAATCCTGCGCCGGCGCGACGTAGAAGAGTCCATGATACTTCCAGCGGAAGATGTCCTGGCCCTTGGGATAGCTGCCGCCTTCGGCCTGATCTTTCAGGCGCGCATAAGCATCGAAGGCATGTTCCTCGCGCTTGCCTTTCTCTTCGGCAACGAGCTTCTTGCCCTCCGCTTCGAAGCGCGATTGCGCGGCGAACTGCGCGGCATCGGGTCCTGAGGGCACTCCCGCTCCGCTCTGGCCGCCTGCGCCGCGCGACGCACGCGCGGTCTGCAACCCGGAGGCAAAGCCTTCGAGATAGCGCTTCTGCTCGGGTGAGAAATCGGCAGACATTCAGGCCGCCTCACGCATGGCCAGCGCGCGGCCAAAGGCAAGCACATCCCGTATGCCGGCGATGGATTTTCCGGAACGAATGAGGTCGAGATACCAGAACCCGTCCGCGGTATCGCCGACGAGGACAGCGCCGATAAGCACGTCGCCGCGGACGACGAGCTTCTTGTAGATGCCGAATCCCGGATCGTTGAAAAGGATTGCCTCGCAGTCGCCGCTCTCTGTGAAATCGCCTGCGGAGAATACGTTCACGCCGGTCACCTTGAGGCTGGTGGCGAATTTCTTCGCGCGGAATTCCGCCCCGGTGTCACACAGCGTTTTCGCGGCGACCGCCGCCATCTCGTAGAGCGGCTCGACGAAACCGAAGCAGCGGCCGTCGTATTCGGCGCATTCGCCCACCGCGAGAACGTGCGGGTCAGACGTCTGCATCCGCTCGTCGACAACGATCCCGCGCTCAACGTAGAGCCCAGCATCGGTCGCGATCCGCGTCTCGGGGCGGATCCCCGCCGCCATCACTACGAGATCGGCGGGGTATATCGTGCCGTCGTCAAGCAGTACCGCCTCGACGCGCTTGTGCCCGAGGATCGCCTTGGTCTGCGCGCGGCAATGCACGCGGATGCCGCGGCCTTCGAGTTCCCGCTGCAACAGCGCGCCCGCCGACGGATCGAGCTGCAATTCCATGAGATGCCCCATGAGATGCAGCACGACGACTTCCATTCCGCGCTTTCTCAGTGCCGCAGCTGCTTCAAGACCGAGCAGACCGCCGCCGATAACGACAGCCTTGGTGTCCGGACGTGCCGCGACGGCAAGCATCGTTTCGACGTCGTCGAGATCGCGGAAGGAAACGACGCCGGAGAGATCCTTACCTGCCACCGGAAGCACGAACGGCGCCGAACCCGTCGCAATCACGAGCCGGTCGTACGGCGTTTCGCCGTTTCGCGAAAAAACGACCTTTCTTTCGCGGTCGATTTTCGTGACGCTCTCGCCGAAGCGGCATGAGACGTTATGCTTTGCGTACCAGGCAGCGTCGTGCGTCACGATATCGCCGAACGTCTCTTCGCCCGCGAGCACGGGCGAAAGCATGATGCGGTTATAGTTTCCGTGGCGCTCGGCCCCGAACAACGTTACAGCGAAGTCGTCCGGCGCTGCCGCGAACAGATGTTCGAGCAACCGACCGGACGCCATTCCGCTGCCGACGATGACGAGACGCTGCTTCATTGTTCGCAGCCGTCCTAGGCGGCCTCTACATAGCGGTGCCGCTCGTAGAGGAATTTGAGCACCGCCGCGCGGCACTTGGTATAGGCGGCGTCGGAAACGAGTTCGAGACGCTTGCGCGGGCGCGCGAGGGGCACTTCAAGGATTTCGCCAATCTTTGCCGCCGGCCCATTGGTCATCATCACGATGCGGTCGGAGAGCAGCACCGCCTCGTCCACGTCGTGCGTGATCATCATGACCGTGTTGCCGAGCTTCTGATGAAGCGCCATCACGGAGTCCTGCAGGTGCGCGCGGGTGAGCGCGTCAAGCGCTCCGAAGGGCTCATCCAACAGAAGTACTTTCGGCTCCATCGCAAGCGCGCGCGCGATACCGACGCGCTGCTTCATGCCGCCCGAAATTTCCGCGGGACGCTTGTCTTTGGCATGCACCATCTGCACAAGGTCGAGATTGTGCAGCGTCCACGCGTGGCGCTCGGCGCGGGATTTCGTCTTCGAGAAGACCTTGTCCACCGCAAGTCGCACGTTGTCGTAGACGGTCAGCCACGGCAGCAGCGAATGGTTCTGGAATACGACCGCACGATCCGGACCGGGCTCGTCAACCTGACGGCCTTCGAGAATAACGCCTCCGTTCGTCGAACCGGTCAGGCCGGCTACGATATTGAGAAGCGTGGACTTGCCGCAGCCGGAATGGCCGATAATCGAGACATACTCTCCCTTCGCCACATCGAGCGTGATGCCGCGAAGCACCTCGGTCGTCTGCGAGCCGCGCTGGAAAGTCTTATCGACGTGATCGATCTTGAGATACATGATCCGCTCCTTAGGATTGCGCGGTGCCGCGGGTAACGATCGTGGACACGCCTGCAACCAGGCGGTCGAGTACGAAGCCCACGAGGCCGATGTAGATAAGCGCAACGACGATGTCGGAGAGGCGCGAGGAATTCCACGCGTCCCAGATGAAGAAGCCGATCCCGACTCCGCCGGTGAGCATTTCGGCAGCGACAATCGCAAGCCAGGAAAGGCCGATACCGATCCGCAGTCCGGTAAAGATGTAAGGCGCCGCCGACGGCACCATGATCTTGTAGAAGTATTCGATCGGATTGAGTTTCAGCACGAGCGCGACGTTGCGATAGTCCTGGGGGATGTTCCGGATACCGACGGCGGTATTGATAATGACCGGCCAGATCGCCGTGATGAAGATTACGAAGATCGCCGACGGGTTTGCATCCCGGAAGGCCGCAAGCGACAACGGCAGCCACGCGAGTGGCGGCACGGTGCGCAGCACCTGAAAGATCGGATCGAGCCCGCGCATGGCCCAGGTCGACTGCCCGACGATCGCGCCGAGCAGAACGCCGGCGATCGCAGCCAGTCCGAAACCGTAGGCAACTCGTTCCAGCGACGTCAGGATTCTCAGACCAAGACCGATGTCCTGCGGGCCGGCAACGAAAAACGGATCGACGATAAGATCTTTCGAGTCCTGCCAGATCTTCAGGGGAGAAGGCAGAGAAGCCTTGGGGCTGTTGGTCGCGAGCTGCCAGACGACGAGGATGATCGCGAGCACGATCAACGGCGGGACGATCCGCGCTGCGATCTCGCTCATCATCGGCAGCGCCCGCGACAAAAGCGACTTCGCCGGCACTTGCGGCATGGGCAGCACTTCCGCGGAAGCCTGTGTCAGCGCCACAACATTTTCGGTATTTCTGATCGGCATATTCATCCCGAATTCTCCCAAAGAGTTGGGGCTGCGGTACGCCGCAGCCCGTTCGCCTGTTCTGTTCAGACTTCCACCCTCTTGATCGAAAGACTCTTCAAGTAAGCCTGAGGGTTCGCGGGATCGAAGGTCTTTCCGTCGAAGAACTTCTCGACCCCACGCGAGTCGCCGGTCGGATAACCGGAAAGGCCGAGCGATTTCGCGGCTTCGATCCATAGGTCGGAGCGGTTCGTCTTGTTGACGAGCGCCTTGATATCGACCGTCGGCTCGAATTTACCCCAACGAATATTCTCGGTTACGAACCACGCATCGAGACTCTTCCAGGGATAGGAGACTTCGCCCTTGTCGCCCCAGAACTTCATGTAGAGCTTGGTGCCCTTCTCGACGCGGCCGCGCCCGTAGTTGATGTCGCCTTTGATACGGCCGATGATGTCCGGCACCGGCACGTTGAACCATTGCCGCTTGCCGATGATCTCCGCCATCTCTTGCTTGTTCTCGAACTTGTCGCACCACTGCTGCGCTTCCATCACGGCCATCATGATGGCTTTTGCAGCCTTCGGATTCTCGTCGACCCAGTCGGCACGCATGCCGAGTACTTTTTCCGGGTGATTGAACCAGAGCTCCCCGGTCGTCAGCGCAGTGAAGCCGATATCCTGGTTGACGAGCTGCTCGTTCCACGGCTCGCCGACACAGAAGCAATCCATGTTGCCGACTTTCATGTTGGCAACCATCTGCGGCGGCGGCACGACGATGGTGGAGACATCCTTGTCGGGGTCGATGCCGCCGGCGGCGAGCCAGTAGCGAATCCAGACGTCATGCGTGCCGCCCGGATAGGTCATCGCGGCTTTAACTTCTTTGCCTTCGGCCCTCTTCTTCGCGAAAGCCGCCTTCAAGCCCGAAGAGTCGGTCCCGACTTTCAGATCCTTGTATTCGTTCGAAACTGAAATTCCCTGACAGTCGTAGTTCAGGTTCAGCAGCGTATACATCGGCACCGGTTGCTTGTTCTGCATCGTGATGCCGGACGAGTAGAGATGAATTTTCGGGCGAAGAATGTGCGCGCCGTCGATTCCGTTCGCCTTGGTGCCGAGCGCCATGTTGTCGCGCGTGGCACCCCACGACGCCTGCTTGAGAATTTGCATCTCGGTCAGGCCGTACTTTGCGTAGATACCCTTCTCCTGCGCGATGATAAGCGGAGCGGCATCCGTCAGCGCGATATAACCGAGCTTGGTGCCTTTCACTTCCGGGCCGCCGGCCTGCGCAAAGGCACCGCCCGGCAGCGCCAGTTTCGCCGAAGCGAGCAGCGCCGCAGCGCCCGCGGTCGATTTCAGAAATTCGCGCCGATCGACGCCGCGCCGTGCGATGATCTTGCCTGTCTTCTTCATCTCATTTCCCTCTGTTCTCGTTGCTCCGGACCCAAAAACAAAAAAAGCCGCGAACTTTCCCGCGCGTGTCGCGCGGTCAGTTCAGCGGCGTCGCTGTTTCTGGTCCGTCTGTGGACCGGTGCCGACTTCATCGGCGGCACGATTCGAATTGGTTTAATTCAAGCGCTGTGCCACCCGTCGCGGCAAGACGATAAGTTCGTCAGAATCAGAGGGTTAATGCCAAACTTCGCGGCGGGTGAAATGGCGGAGTTCTGCCCTTTCCTGCTCTGGGTTGAGTCATCTGCGCTTTTTTTGTGCACCGCACCTAAGTTCAGCGCCTACGAATGCTCCAGCCCGAGAGGTGCTTTTCGAGGTCGAGCGGATCGAACTCCGGCCCGTCGAATGCGCCGATCCCGTCTTTTGGCTCCTGCTCCGGCGGCAAATCCCCCGCGCCAAGAACCTGATCGTAGATGTCCGGCCGGAATGTTTCGCGCGCCGCGAGCAGCAGTTCCTTCGCAAGCGGCGCCTGTCCCCAACGCACCATTTGCGCGTAAAGCCATGACGCCTGCACGCGGTCGGGCCGCGCTGCGCCGCGCCTGCCGACCATGAGGTAACGGTCGCTCTCCCGATAGTCGCCGCCGGGCGACACCTTCAAGCGGCCGTCAAGGGTGCGCCGCGTGATCTCCGGCGCGACATTCAGCCGGTCGGGCGCCGACAGAATCCGGCTGACTTCGTCGCGGTTGACCTCATTCTCGATGAAGTCGGCTGCTTTCTTGTGTGCGCGCACAAGTGCATGCAGCGCATCCCTATTCTCTGCAGCCCAAGTCACGCGCATGGCCAGCACCTTCTCCGCCGCGCGCTGCAGTATTTCGGATACGAAATGCAGGATATGCGCGATGCCGAGTTCGACTGCGACCGAATTCCAGGGTGCCCCCACGCAGAATGCATCGACATGGCCGTTCTTGATGCTCTCCACCATAAAGGGCGGAGGCAGCACGACCATCTGCACGTCCTCGTCGGGATCGACGCCCGCAGACGCCATCCAGAAGCGAAGCTGGTAATTGTGCGTGGAAAACGGGAAGGTCATGCCGAACTTGAGGAGCGGAAGACCCTTCTGCCTTCGCTCCAGCACGATCTTCGCGAGCGCCTTTGCCGTCACCTTCGGATCGGCCATATCGCCTTCCGCATGGCCGCGAAGCGCCTCATAGAGCGCACTGGTCACCGTGATCGCATTGCCGTTCAGCCCGAGATTGAACGGCGCGATGATCGGCACATGGACGTGGCCGATCCCCATGTTTGAGGCGATCGCGACCGGTGCCAGCAGGTGGGCGGCATCGAACATGCCGATATTGAGCTTGTCGCGGACATTCGACCACGACACCTCGCGCACCAGTTCGACATCGAGCCCCTCTTCTCTGGCGAAGCCCCGGTCCACGGCGACGATCAAGGCCGCAGCATCCGCCAGCGGAATGAAGCCGATACGAAGCTTGCGATTTTCGGTCATTTCAATAGCTCCGCGGCGGTAATGATGGACTGGGCGATCTCGGCGATCTTCTTCTTCTCGTTCTGTGCCGCCGCGCGCAGCAATGTGTAGGCTTCCTCTTCCGAGAGGGATTTCCGCTTCATCAGGATGCCCTTGGCGCGGTCGATCACCTTGCGCTCCTCAAGCGCGGACTTCGTCTGCTCCAACTCGGTTGAGATGCGCGAGAAGGCGTTGAAGCGGGAAATCGAAATATCGAGAATGTGCTTGATGCGGTCTTTCTTCAGCCCGTCGACGATATAGCTCGACACACCGGCATCGACGGCGGCCGCGATGGAAGCGCTGTCGCTCTGGTCCACGAACATGGCGATCGGCCGCTTGACGGCGCGGCTCACGCGGAACATCTGCTCCAGCACGTCGCGGCTCGGGTTCGCGAGGTCGATTAGGATGACGTCGGGATCGATCGCGTAAATCCGCTCGAGAAGGTTGTCGGTACCCTCGACCCGGATCACATGGCGGTGCCCGGCCTCGCGCAGACCTTCCTCCAGGATAGCCGAACGAACCGGGCTATCGTCCACAATGACGATCTTGAGATTGCTTTCGCTGAACACTTGTGACGCCAATGAAATCATCGAACTGGCGAAGATTTATGCAATAGGCAGGCCAGTTTGCCTGACAAGGCGTCGCATGTGACGTGCGGAACGCCGAACCGGCATGGCCGGCAGCTGACCTGGTAAGCTTTGTGTTTCGGCTGCGATCGAGATCGTGCAGGAGGCCGGTGCTGATCCGGTAGATTCAGCCGTCCAGGTTCAGTTCCTGTCCGCGCGCACGACCCATCATCTTTTTACTCAGATTACTCAGACGGACGCGGCCGCCTGCTGCAGCGCGCGCTGAAGACAACCCTTCGCCGGATTGCTGGTGCCGATGCAACTCGAGCAGAAGATGCGGAATCCCCAGAACGCCGGTTTGACGCCGCCGGTCATCGCAATCGACATGCCGTAGCTCTTCGGGATGAAGAAGGCGCCGCAGGCTGCGATCGCGGAGGTGAAGCCGATGATCGCAGCCAATTCCATCTCGATCTGCTTGTTGCGCTCGGTAGCATTCGCGCACGGCATCGGACGCAATAGCTCCTTGCGAATGATCGCGGGGATCATCTGGAAGGTGGACGCGGATATGAACGCGAAGGTTATCGACGCGCCTCAAGCACAACAGACGCGGAGTGGAGAAACTTTCTCTTGGGTGCTCAAAAGTCAGGTTTGGGCTATCCTTTGTTGGAGCATAGAATTGACTATTATCAATCACCGGACTGCGTAAAGGCGAACTGAGAAATGCGGGAATCCGACCTGGAAGCGCTGCGTTCGCTGCATCTCTTCGAGAAAATGTCTGCCCGCCACCTCGAACGGCTCACGCGCCCTGCTTCGCTCCAGCGTTATCCTCAGAACACGCTCCTGATTTCCGAGGGCGACAAGCCGGACTTCCTTCATGTCCTTATTGAAGGTTGCGTCGAGCTATTTGCATCACACAATGAGCGGCACACGACGATCGACGTGATCCGACCGACGACGACATTCATTCTGGCCGCCGTCATTCTCGACCAGCCCTATCTGAAATCGGCGAAGACGCTGCTAGAATCGCGCGTGCTCCTGCTCCCCGCCGAAGCAGTGCGCGCGGTATTCCGCGAGGATTCGCATTTCGCCTATGCGGTGGTCGCCGAACTCTCGGAACGCTACCGCAGCGTCGTAAAACTTCTCAAAGATCAGAAGCTTCGCCTGACGCCGGAACGGCTTGCAAACTGGCTTTTGAAAACCTGCTCCCGCCAGGAAAGCAGCGGCGCCATCACCCTTGATTTCGAGAAGAAAACGCTCGCGTCGCTCCTCGGCACGACACCGGAAAATCTTTCGCGTGCGCTTTCACAGCTTGAGACCGTCGGCGTGATGACTGCCGGCCGCAAGATCACAATAACTGATAAAGACATGCTCGTGACCTTTGCAAAACCTTCGCCCTTGATCGACGACCCGGCCTGCTAGACGAACACAGGACTCAATTGCTTGCAATTGCAGATAAATGCCCCGTGCACCGAACGCTCAAGTCCGAAACCGTTATCAATACAAAACTGGCGGAATAGACTTATTAATTGGAAAGTTCGGCAGGAAAGGTCACGGTAAAGCAGGCTCCCTGTCCTGCTGGATTGGCCCCCGCGGCGACCGAACCTTCGAGCTGGGATGCAAGCGTTACTACCAGCTTCATACCCAGACCATTTCCAGCGGATGCGGGATCGAAGTCCGCAGCAAATCCTGCGCCTTGGTCGCATACGGACAGTTCAAATCGGCCATGTCCGGCGGATTCAAATCGAACCAGAATGTCGCCAGCGCCATGTTTTGCGGCATTGGTGATCAGCTCGTTCACAATCAGTCCGATCGGTTGAATCTTTGTCGTCGGAAAAACAGCCTCCACGCCTTCCACGCTGATTGAGACGCCTAAGACGCCTGAAAGGTCCGCACAGATACGTTGGATGAACTTCAGACAGCCGACGCGCTCGCTGGGCTCAGCGGCATAGAAGTGCTTGTGTACGCGCGCGACCACCATGACTCGATCCGCAGCTTGCTTGAGTTGCGCTGAACTGTCAGCGGATGTCGTGCGCGCTTGCATGGAAAGCATGCTACTCACGAACTGCAGGCTATTCATCACGCGGTGGTCGATTTCACGGGCGAGCATGCGGGCCTGGTTGACCGCGCGTATGGAGGACAGCCTCAGTTCTAGCTGATCCATCACTACCGAAGCGAGGTCAGTCAGATCGTCAATCTGGGCTTGATCGATCGTTCGCGGTTCCTTGTCTATCACGCAGAGGGTGCCGAGGTTGTATCCGTCAGATGTCCGCAGCGGGACACCCGCGTAGAACCGCAAGCCAAAATCGCCAGCAACCAATGGATTAGCGAGCGACCGAACATCTTTCGTCGCGTCCGGCAAAATGTGTGGGGCGACGGAGAGAATTGCCGAGGCGCAAAGACCAGGATCGCGGCCAATCTGTTGGGCGTCCAATCCGTGGTGGGACTTGAACCAGATGCGATCCTCATCGACCACGCTGATGATCGCAATCGGCACCCCGAAGCGTCTTGCAGCGATCGCGGTAATGCGGTCGAACGCGCCGTCAGGCGGGGTATCCAGCACATCGTACCGTCGCACCGCTGCCAGGCGTTGTGGTTCGTCTGCAGGAAGTAAATCACTGGAGGCCGCTACGTTCACTATTTCCTCGTATTACGCTGCGTTAAAGCGCCCACCGGACTTCTAGCTTCCCGTGAGATTCGTCGTAAATCAGCCCTCAAGTAGGGCGAACCATACCCCGTTGGCATACGAATTTCTGCCCCAATTAGCCAGCCAATGTCTGGTAATCACAAGCCGCCAGAAAGATAATGACGAACCGCTAGGAAGGTTCCACTCGCGCTGACGCGCGTTTGTCCGCTTGGGGTCATCTGGACTTCTAGGTTCGATGTAAGCGGCTTGGTTCCAACAGCGGCGATCCATTGGCGAAGAGCAACAGCAACAATTCCGGGCCGTTGTCTGAAGTCATGTGCGCAGGAATGCCTCGCGAGACGAACAGTGCGCGGAGCGCCTCGATCACGTCGGCTGTCTTCAACTTTCGTGCAATACGGATGGTCAGGCTTTCGCGAGTGAACGCGTCGATGATGCAAGGCATCCGGAAGAATATCGAGTGAGACCTTCGGCAGTTTTTTGTGCGAAAACTATCGAGTAGCTAGCGCAAGAGTCTTTATTCAGCAGACGCTGCCGATGAACGGAACAGGTGAGCGGTTCTGTAAACCGCTGAGCCAGGGACGAGATACTACGGCCAAGGATTTGAAAAATTTGGTGGGCGCACCAGGGCTCGAACCTGGGACCCGCTGATTAAGAGTCTTGTTGCTCTCAAATGGAATCAAGCACTTAGCTGTAAACTGCGCCCATTCTAGTGCAGGGAGATCAATGCGTTACGCAGAGAATGTAAACTAGCTTCGGCGGGCCATCATGCGAAGGGGGTTGTACTAACGTCTTTGCACCCAGGATGGCGATTATACAACACGCGATCGGCAATCATAATTGTATGTATTACTCTGCCTCTCGATATGTCCTAGGTTGCACTCGAATTCTGATTCTCTTCGGACGCATGTAAGTCGTCATCCCGAAGAGCGCGATAGCCTGCGCCCTCGAGATCGTCGTACTGACCGCTTCTTACCGACCACAGAAATCCGGCAAGGCCGAGAAGGCCAAGACCGAGAGCGAGCGGCACCAGAATCACGAGTATGTTCATTCGAAACGCTGGCCTGACGGATATTTTGTACCAGCGCGATAGAGAGACTATTGCATTTGTATGATCTGATCCAGCGGTGCGGGGTACGGGTTCATCGTTTGTGGCGCCGGTGGCCGATAGCCGAGCGATGAGTGCGGACGGATGGTGTTGTAGTGCTTTCGCCATTGCTCGATGACGATCTGTGCTTCTCTCAGACTGTAGAAGATTTCGCCGTTGAGAAGTTCGTCCCGTAATTTACCGTTGAAGCTTTCGCAGTAGCCGTTCTCCCATCGACTGCCGGGTTCGATGTAGATCGTCTTCGCCCCCAGCCTTGCAAACCAGCTGCGCACGATCTTCGCCGTCATCTCGGCGCCATTGTCAGACCGGATGTGCTCCGGCACGCCGCGCGTCAGCATGACGTCGGCCATCGTCTCAAGCACAGCGAAGCCGTTGATCCGTCGCGCGACCCGGATCGCCAGGCACTCACGGGTAAATTCATCGATCAAGGTCATCAGCCGGAGCTTGCGGCCATCGTGGGTCTGCGCCTCCACAAAGTCGTAACTCCACACATGATTGCGCTGCTGCGGTCTTAACCGAATGCAGGAGCCGTCATTAAGCCAGAGCCGGCCCCGCGGCCTTTGCTTTTGCGGTACTTTCAGCCCCTCACGACGCCAGATCCGTTGCACCCGATCACAGCCGACGTTCCACCCGGAATCGCAAAGCAGCTTCTGGATCCGCCGATAGCCGTACCGCCCATACTGTGATGCCAGTGCGATAATCGCCCGCGTCAGCGCATCTTCATCGGCCCGAACAATCGTGAAGTAACGCTGCGTTCCGCGGGGCTGGCCGACAATCCGGCAGGCATGACGTTCCGAGAGGCCATACTTCTCGCGAATGCGCTCTACTGCCTGACGCCGTCGTGCGGGGCTTACAAGTTTCCCGAGGCAACGTCCTTCAGCACCTGCTTTTCAAGAGATAGATCGGCAACAAGGCGCTTCAGTCGCACATTCTCGCGCTCGAGATCCTTCATCCGCTTGGCCTGATCAAGCTCAAGGCCGCCGTATTCTTTGCGCCACCGGTAATAGCTCTGCTGCGAAATTCCCGCATCCCGGCAGGCCACCGGCGATGATTTGCCCTGCGCCATCGATACTTCAATCTGACGAAGCAGCGTCACGATCTGCTCTGCACTAAACCTCTTCTTCGGCATCTCCAAGGCTCCTTTCCCAAGACATTCTCTCACAACGCTTGGTACAAAAAAGCCAGGTCAGGTCAATTAATGTGGCATCGACCGTCACAGCATGATGCATACTCAGGCTATTACCATCATGCATGCCGGAATCTCTCCATGAATAGTGCTGCGTTGTTCCTCAATATCAATACTCGTAGCTTAACTCTCACGTGAATGTTGTTGATCTGACTCAATACCGACAAGGACAAGGTCTGACGCTTGAATTGCTTGACCTGCATCAAAGTTCGGGCATCTCCCGCAATTAATAAGGGCTCCTAGTCTATTAGGTTGTGCCGAAATCTATGAGCACAGAGCACCATAAGAGCGATCCTGTCGTTCGTCGGATTTCGGTGACCGATGTCGCTGAAGCCCTCAGCGACGGAATGCGTGACTTTCAGGCAGCTCCGCTCTACGGGCTCATCATTGGTATCATGTTCGCTGCCGGTGGTATTCTGATTGTCTTCAGCATCACCGCGCTCGGCATGAGCTATCTTGGGTATCCGCTTGCGGCTGGTTTCGCACTACTGGGTCCCTTCGCGGCTATTGGGCTTTATGATATCAGCCGGCGGCGCGAAACTGGGCAGCCGATCTCGTTTCTACATATTTGGAGTACGATAAAGAGCCGGAGCGAAATCGCGTGGATGGCGTTTGTCACGCTGTTTGTTTTCATTGTCTGGATGTATCAAGTGCGCCTACTCATGGCAATTTTTCTTGGGCTGAGTTCATCAGTACTGAACTTCAATCAAATCATCGTGCAGGTACTTACGACAAATGAAGGTATCTTGTTCTTATTAGTTGGCAATGCCATCGGCGCGGTCCTGTCACTAATTTTGTTTTCTCTAACCGTGATATCATTTCCGCTGCTACTCGAACGCGAAGTGGATTTTGTCACAGCAATGATCACCAGCATACGAGCGGTCATCGCAAGTCCTACGCCGATGATCGGTTGGGCCGCTGTAGTAGTTGTGCTCCTCATTCTCTCGATGCTGCCCCTATTTCTTGGGCTACTGGTTGTACTACCAGTATTGGCCACTCGACTTGGCATTTGTATCGACGTGTTATCGAGCCACTCTCTCAGCGTTCCCAGTAGGTTTTGACGCTAGTCTCGCCAATGCGGCAAAGCCGCGCCTCCCTATCGCAAAGCCCACGCCAATATTTAGTGTACAAGCAACAGCGGCACTCGAGTTGCATTCGAAAGATACTCGGTTACGCCTCCCAGCACAAACTCTCTGAACCGTGACTTTCCATAACCGCCCATAACAATTAGGTCCGCTCGTTGGTTAGTCGCAAAATCCATGATTGCCTGTCCCGGATTTCCGTCAGCAGGCTCGACATCTATAGAAGCAACAGTGACCTGAACTCCAAGCCTTCTAATATGCGCTGCGAGGTCCGCTCCCGGTACCGTTCCACTTAACTCCTTCTCATTTACAACTGTGAGAACGAATATCTCTTCAAGATCAGGGAAAAGCGAGAGCATAGAGGCAGTAGCGCGAGTTGCCGGGACCGAGCCGTCCCATCCAAGTACCGCCCGCTTGAAACGCTCGACCGACTTGGTTGCCGGGCTCGCAAGCAAAACTGGACGTCCCGATTCGAAGAGAACGGTTTCAAAGATCGCGGCAGAAGAATCGAGAAAGGAGTCCGGCCGTTCGATCAATGTCAAATCATAGGTCTTGGCAGCTTCTCGGACATGAACTGCAATTTCCGCTAGCGACCGAGACTCTTGCGTCACATCTGCATTGATACCGTAGCGGCTAGCACACTCGACAATCCGGTCGCGGACCTTCTGCGCTGTGTCAGCCGCTTCGATTTTTGCGCTTTTGATAAGGCTCGCGACAAGATCGCTGCCGAAGAAGTTCGTCACCGGTGGAGGTGCGGGGGCAGCCGCAACAAACTGGATAGTAACGCCATACCCTTGCGAAAGTGCAAGCGCCTGCAGCAATGAGGCCGAAGCATCATCGCCTGGCTCTACAACTCAGAGAACATCTATTAACATTCTCTTCATCTCCTGCTAGAATTGTTCAGTTCTGGAATACCTGCAAGCAAAGCCCTAAACGCTTTGCAATCATGGATTACGAAGACGACAATAGGCTTGGCTCAACAAACAGATTGTCGTCGACAGCCTTCACTCCATGTACTTTTTCCACGAGCACGCGAATTGCGTTACGCTCCGCATCCGACCGCGTGATACCCCATAGGTCCACGTGTCCTTCATTCACCGTTACATTCAGCCCAACAGGCTTGGCCCAGGATTTCGTCGCCAGAATGCTCTGGATCTTCTCGCGAATTTCATCATCATCCAGCGGCAGATGCTTCTTCTGAGGAGCTGTCGCGACTGCCTGCACTAGATTGGATCGGGTTACGATCCCCACAAGCTTTCCGGATTCCATCACTGGAACACGCTTGATCTGGTTTCGCTCAAATATTCTGGCAATGTCCGATAATGGGGTGTTCGGATCCACGCTTATCACTTTTCGAGTCATGATATCGGCGATTTTCGCCGCATGACTGCGCGCATACTCATCCGCTAAACGCTCGTCGGTAGTGAGAAGGGAAAGCCACCAAGAACGTTGCCGTTGCGTGCCAATTTCAGCACGACGAACCAGATCGCCTTCACTAACGATTCCGACAAGGCTACCGGACTGGTCGACAATCGGAAGTGCGCTAATGCGGCACTCGCTCATGATTTGCGCTGCCTCTCGCACCGTCATTTCAGCTTTTCCGGTTTTTACCGGCGCAGTCATTACGTGTTTGGCTTTCATGAAGTTTTTCTCCGATAACTTTGAGAATCAAACTGCGCTACGTTTCAGTGATCGCTAATTTCCTAATGATGTAGAAACAGCACTGCAGAACTTTCTTTCAGAACTTCTCGCGTAGTTGATCCAAAAATCTCTCGAATTCCGCGATTGCCATACGCGCCCATAACAACCATTCCTGCGCCGAGACTCTTCGTAAGGCCCAGAATGGTTTCCGCAGGAGTGCCTGCTTCTCTATCGCCAAGTCCTATCGGTTTAACGTCAGTCGCTCCGTGGCGTTCAAGAAGTTGGCTGGCCTGTAATGCGATCCGGTCTGCCCTTTCGGATGTTCCTGCAACGGTAATGACATGAATCTCCTTCCCAGCTGCCATTCCCAATAAGGCGAACATGTGCAGAGCACGCGATGAAGCTGGGCTTCCGTCGAATGCCACAATTACCGGATGCTGAGAAATGACGGGTGCGTCGTCATCCGATTCCGGAATAATCAAGACTGGCCGGGGCTCTTCTCGGATTATCTTATCAACACACAGTGGAACTCTTTCGAGTTCGCCATCGACATCAAAAACGCTGTCGCGGCCAAGCGCGACGAGATCGTGTGCCGTCGCCTCTTCCGCGATTATCTGCGCGGGGTCTCCCTCGACTGCGCGGGTCAAGAAGAAAGAGACCCCTTCCTTCACAGCCGTGTCTCTGAAATGCGCTACAACTTCGTCAATCCTGATCTTTGCATAGTTCAATCGGGACTGGGCAAGCGCTGACTTTATCGCTAGACCTCCAATCGGAACGGGTTCAGCTCGTTGAATCCAACCCGAATTTACGATCCCGATACCTTCAACATAGGCGCTGTATTCACGCCCGAGGTGTAGAGCCAACTGCGAGGCCCGCACGCTCGAACTCGAGCCATCGAGAGCGACCAGAATACTTCGAAGCATCAGAAATTTCCTCTTTACCTGTTCTTGATGTCGACAGCTTTCCTTGCATTTCCTGCGACGCATATAGCTATCGCTATGTACAGACCCTTCAGGCGCAATAGCGGTGCTCGCTGATAACGTATCGCGCATAAAGACCGATGCTTCCTTGATCCGCGTCAAAGTAGTTGTTGGGATAGTAGATATTCGGTTGAATGCACCAGAATGCCTCCGCCCACCACGCTAATGCGACGTATCCACCACATTGATCTTGATCAAAGAATACTTTTCTAATTCTGAGATCTTGAAACTATTCGATCGCGCCAGCATTAGAGCCGCTACTTGGCAATATCATTCTGAACGCAGTTTTATCTGCATCGCCATGACTTCGCCGAGCAAGATTTCTTGAAGCGAGTTACGCGAATCTCGATCGGTGTATTGACGATATTTATGGATTAGAACCACATCGTCGCTGAAATTTAAGATGTCTCTTCGCTGGCGTGCTGTTTGTAACCTAAAGGAAGAAGCGCAAATGAAAGATTCTAATGCACCCGGGCAATTTGGCGTCACGCAATACGGGTTTCGACCGCCCCCGGAATTGTTGGAAACAATGCAGAACAATTTTTACTCATTCTGGGAAGGCCAGGACAAGCTTCTTAATGCGATGCAGACGTTTGCGAACAGTTGGTTCGAGCGCCGCCATGCCGGCACACATGCCGCGCTCGAGGCAGCGCAAAGAATGTGCAAAGCCGAAACGCTAGTCGATCTCGTTCGTGAATATCAGGAATGGCTGAACGGCGTTATGCAACGCTTAGCAGCCGACGGACTGGCCGGCCAGCAAGAAGGCGTGGCATTCATCGGTATTGTTGCTGCCGAAATGAGGTCGAGGGGCAGCGAGATGCCAGCCGAAACTTCGCCAGATGAATCGTCCACGAGTGTCCACGCGCACGCTGCTTGAGCGGGCTGTTGAATAGGCTAGACACCCGTAAGCCTATTCTCCGGCTCCCACGCCGAAGGGTAGTGACTTCATTCAGATTACGGACAGTGACCTTAGAAATATAATTATAACAACTGCCGGCGCGACGTAACAGATTGAAATCCGCCATAGTTGTGCCAGCCATGACCGCTGAAAACCTACCGCTTCGAACGCATCAGCCTCGCGCCAGTGCCAACCGGCAAACAACACGATCGCCAAACCGCTCAAGGGTGCGAGAATACTTGATGCGATAAAATCCACTGCGTCTAGGATCGGCATACCCGCGATTCTTACAGCCGATAGCGGACCGAAACCGAGCGAACTTGGTACACCTAGTAAGAACGCGGTTCCTCCAATCAAGAACGTCGCCCGTCCTCTAGGCATCGCCCATCGCTCAATAGCATATGCCACCGGTATTTCGAGCAAAGCAACGGACGAAGTAATTGCTGCAACTACCAAAAGCCCGAAGAATGCAGCCCCCACAATTGAGCCTGCTGTCATCCTTGTGAATATTTCAGGAAGAGTGACGAAGGCCAGACTTGGCCCCTGATCTGGGCTCATTCCAAAACTAAACACGGCGGGAAAGATGATCACCGCCGCGACTATGGCGAATAACGTGTCTCCGACCACAATGATCGATCCAGCTACTGGGAGGCGAAAATTGTTTGGTAAATAGCTTCCGTATGTGACAAGAACCCCCATCGCGAGCCCCAAAGAGAAAAATGCTTGGCCAAGAGCCGCGAGATAAACGCGCGGCTGGGCTAGGATCTCCCAGTTTGGCGCAAACAGGAAAAGCAGCCCACGGTAAGCGTTAGGAAGCGTCAAGCTGTGGACTGCCAGCGCCACGACAATGACCGCAAGGATTGGCATTAAACTCTTATTGGCACGCTCGATACCTTTTTCGATTCCTCTGATAACAACAACTGCCGTTGCCGCCATCACGCAAGCTTGCCACAAGACCGGCTCAACTGGCCCGGAGAGAAACTCGAAAAAGTAGATGGATGCTCCACCCGCTTTGAGCGGATAGATACCAGTCGCGAAAGCAACAAAGAATTTTAACGCCCAACCGGCGATGACAGAATAGTAGGTGAGAATTACGAACGAGACTATGACGCCCAGAATGCCTGCTTGCTGCCAGACAACGCTTCTACCAGTGTAATGAAATGCAGAAGCCGCTTCGCGCTGCGTTGTCCGTCCGATGGAAAGCTCCACGAGCAGTAATGGCAGACCGACCAAAATGATCGCCAGGAAGTATACTAGAAGAAAAGCTGCGCCACCGCTGTCCCCTATCACGTAAGAAAAACGCCAGATATTTCCAAGGCCGATGGCTGCGCCAAGTGCGGCCAGAATAAAGCCGCTTTGCGTTCGCCATTGTCCGCGACTATTCATGATGTCTAACGCGGCCTTCGTCCACGCTACTCGTCTTTGATGAGCACAGAACCTCGATGCTATCCATAGTCCTGCCGTTTCAATGAGAAAGAAGAATGGGCACTGGCGGTTGTGCGATCATGCTTTTTGTTGCACCGCCCAAAACAAAGTCCCGGATGCGAGAGTGGCCAAAAGCTCCCATAACAAGCAGATCAGCGTTTTTTGATTCGACTGAATTTCTCAGGACCTCGCCAATGCTGCGATTGTCCGCGTCAATGGCTTCCAGCACCGTGTTCACACCATGGCACTGCAGATGCTTCACCAGTTCGGCGCCGGAAACGCCGGAATTGAGATCCTTCTCATTGGTCACTATCAGCGCAATAATCCTCTTCGCTTTTATCAATATTGGAAGCGCGTCAGCGACAGCCCTCGCCGCCGGCCGGCTGAAATCCCATGCGATAAGCACGGTATCCAGTGAAAATTGACGCTCTTGGGTTTGTGGTATCACCAACGTGGGGCGACCGGAGCCAAAAATTATGGATTCCGCGTACCATTGATCGAATAGTTCTCCTTCGGGCACCGGCACAATGGTGAGATCTCTTAGTCTGGCATACTCGGTGAGTAGGCCGGGTACTTCATCAATTAGACAGTGCTCAAGTATTCGCTCTTGAAAAATGCCGCGCTTCTTTGCCTTCTCTTCAAATGCCTTCAGAATTGCTTCAGCGTTTTTCGCACTTCTTTGTGCTTCTGCCACCGCCATCGCCGAAAGTCCCAGTAATGAATTGGCTAAGACATTGCCTAGAGGACGCACCTCGACGGCACATGTGATCGCAGAGAGCCGAGCTTCAACTGCAGACGTAAAATTGATCGCTTGATCGATCGCGCCAACAGGCGTGGGATCGGGATATGTTATCAATGTTAGAAGAACATCCTTAAAGGTCATAGGCATTCTCCAAGAAGACGTGTCCAGTAAAGTCACTAGGCGAGCAAACACGCGTTGATTCAAAGCAAGTCATAATGCTTGCTTCAATTAAAATGTTGGATGTTAGTCTTGGAGTCTCTGAAGCCTCAGCTACATATATTGATGTAACCTGCCACTCATTGGAGTCACCCAAATATTACATCCGTACTACTAGTCAGGTGCATCTCTCCGATTTCTCGACTCCTGCCAGAATGATCATCCTTTGTGGTGCTTAGTTTTGGGATAACTGGCGAGGCGTGGATCGAGGGGGAGGTATGATTACCTATGCCGCTGCGCTCCGCTTGGATCGGAGGACATGGCACTGAGCCATAAGAGCAGAAGACACAGCAATCTCGAGGCTTCGGCCGTATCATCATGCCGCACCATGCGCATTCATGGACAATCCGGCACGCGTCAGTGGGCATGCGCTCAGTCTTTGGAGTGCCGCATCCAGGGCATGAGATGACCGATTGATCCATCATGTCACTTCCCTGCTCGCCACCATCAGTTCTGGCTCATGAGCCCGCAGCATCGTGATTGATCCACATCAAAGCAGATTGACAGATCAAGGCTAGTTTGCAGCCGTGTCAATGTCGGCGCAAAAAAGGAGCGATACCATGATGTACGGCTGGTGGGACGGTGCTTCAGCACCTTGGTACGGCATGATTTTTGGTCCGATCATGATGATCGCGTTCATTGTCCTGACCGTACTCATTATCGCCTGGGCGTTCCGCGCTTTTGGTCTTGGCTGGCAATCGAACTCACCGGACAATACCCCGCTTGACACGCTCAAGCGCCGCTTCGCGCGTGGGGAAATTGATCGCACAGAATATGAGGAACGCAAGAAGCTCCTGACTGGTGCTTGAGGCGCGGCGTCTCGCGCGAGCCTGCATCTCAATGCAGCGGGTCGGAATGCTTAAGTCACATCTTCCTTGGATCTTCTGAAGATAATGAACGATCTCGCGACGAATGGCGGGCCTCACCATTTTTTCGCAGGACATCCTGCAGCATCGCTTTGTCCAGCGTCAGATCCGCCAACACTCGCTTCAGCTTTGCGTTCTCATCCTCTAGCTGCCTCAGACGCCGGATCTCGGCGACACCCATGCCGGCATAAACTTTACTCCAGCGATAAAATGTCGGCTCCGACACGCCTAGCTTGCGGCAGATCTCCTCGATCGTCGTGCCGCTCTCAGCCTGACGCAACGCAAAGGCAATCTGCTCCTCGGAAAACCGCTTCCGCTTCATGGCATCCTCCCTCCACGGGGTTCAGAATGCCCAAAATAATTGCCCTCAACATGGACCAGTTTTTAGGGTCAGGATCATCGCTTCCGGCTAGCCGAGCCGCTCGAGAAATTGCAACGACTTATCGCGAATGGTTGCGAGCAAAGGTTCTTACTGGTCGCAAAACCGAATTATTGAATCAGTGCCCTGATACTGACGCAAACGCATGTGGATAAAGTATCTCGTTGTGCAGATTGTGCAGGACGCATTAGCATGGAATAGAAGTTGCTGATGCTCTGTTTTAAAGTGCCCATGTCTGAAAAAGATCCAGGCTGCCGTCATAGGGCGCAACACAACAGGACCAGCAGATTTGAAGCCGTTCTCTTGAATTGTTAGAGCACATGGATAAGCGCATCGCCGGCGATACGATAGCAGCCGCTATTGCCTATTTCATTCTTGTGTTTGCAGTTGGATTTTTGCTAGGCGCTCTACGAACTTTAGTAGTGGTGCCTCGACTGGATAATCCACATGGTAAGACAGTTGGTGTTTTGATCGAATTGCCGCTTATTCTAGCTGTTTCATGGTTCATTTGTCGTTGGCTTACCAGTAGGTTTGAAGTTTCTCCTGACGTAGCGCCAAGACTCCTGATGGGCGCTTTCGCTCTTGCGCTACTTCTGTTAGCCGAGTTCCTACTGGCAACCGCGGTCTTCGGGCGAACCGTTGCAGCGCAAATCCACCAGTATCAGTACGCGCCAGAAATGCTCGGCTTAGCTGGCCAAATCCTATTTTCACTTTTTCCCCTCTTGCAGTCGCGCCGCTGACACTGCTTACCGAGTGAAAACACGCGCGGCTTCCAAAATTTTTTCTCAGTTCGCTCGAAGGAATCGTTAAGTGGCTCTTTAGACGCATCACCCGTGCCAGTGAACCCAGGCTCGCCGAGTGTTCGCCTGCAGCCAAATCGAAAGTGCGGTGCTAAGGCCAACCAATACGAATAGTGTCACCCTCAGAGCCCCGCCCTGATCTGGATTGGTGACTCCGTGCAAAGCAACAAAGATGAAGTTCAGGACTAGATATGAAGCTATCGCAACGATTCCTGTCTTGCTGTCTGCGGTTCCAAATACACTCCAAAGCGCCCACAGCCCAAGAATGATGTTCGATACAATACGAATAGGCTCTGCCTGGCCAATGCTCACGTGTACAGCTACATCAAATAACTGCACTGCAATCAATGCAGCGAGGATACCGAATTTGAGATTCCGCTTTTTCATTCTTCTACGCCTTGCCCGACAACCACCTAAGTGACCACATACAAAGTCTAGGTTAGATTTTGCATGAGCAATACTGGTTTGGTTGCAGCCCATGCCAGTTTGAGATTGCCTTTTCGAATAGGCGATCAGTTGCACTGTCAGCCATATCAAGTTTCCTAGCGCAACGCCAAGATGTCATTTGGGTTCGCGTCGCCATCGCTATTCCAGGGCTTCTCCACCCCTTAGTCCCAGGTCTTGCATCGCGGCAGCAGCTTGCGAAAGAGCTCGGTTATACCGGCGCGCTCGATGGCTCCGCCGAAATGAACATTTGGCTTCACAAACAGGTAATGGCCAAATTTATGGAAGGCGGCGGTAAGGTGCCGGACAGCCTGAAAGACGGAGTATAATAGCGCCTCTAAATCCAGGCGATAGCGATTTCAAAGACTGACACTATTGGTCGTAGGCCAGGTTTCGCTTGATCGAGCGAAACCTGTCCGACCAAGAGTTTTCAACAATTTGTGCGAGATCGTGACTGGAGCACTTACTCGCTAGCTATTGCGCGAAGGCTATAGAGTTGCCGACTTGCTACTACTTCCGCGCCTAAATCAAACGTAGCGAACTCGAAGATTGTTGTGTGAAGATCGAGGTCGCTGGAACAGCTGAGCGGTTCTGTAAACCGCAGCAACACGCCGAAATACTACTGCTAAGTCATTGAAATCTTGATGGGCGCACCAGGGCTCGAACCTGGGACCCGCTGATTAAGAGTCTCATCGCTCACGAAGGATATCAAATACTTAGCTGTAAACTGCGCTCATTCGCTCTCAAGCAGATCAATGCGTTACGCACGAAATGTAAACTGACCCGACTGAACCTCTTCTTCGGGATCTCACAAGCTCCTGCCCCAAAAAATTCTCTCGTAACGTTGGTTCAAAAAAGCCAGGTCAGGTCAACGGCCGCCCGGAAGCGATGGCTGGATTGGCCTCCGTGTCGTTTGGCGAGACCTCTTCGACCAAAAATGAGCGACCAGCAGCCTCGCAGCGCCTCAAAAATTGCCAATTTAGAGCGAGACAATTGCCAAAATAATTGCCAATTTGGGCCGTGCACCGGGTGGTGGGGTCAGCGTAGCGTGGCGTTCAGTCAAAGGGGAGTGCCGACTATGCAGAAGCCGCGAATAACACATCATGCCCGGCAACGGCTCCAGCAGCGAGGTAGCCGGCCAATAGATGTCGCGATCATAATGAGTTACGGGGACATCGAGGTTCCCGCTCGGGACGGCTGCCGCTGGGTGCAGCTATCGCAAAGGGAGGCTGCGCGGCTTCAGAATGAGGGCAGCATCAATGTCTCCGACATTGATCGGGCGCGACGGCTTGTTTTGCTGGTCGGTCCAGATGGGAGTGTTGTCACCATCCTCAAGCGCAGCCCTGACAGGCGCATTTCATCTCGCCGTGGGGGAACCCTCCAATGAGCGGCGACAACGTCGTCCCATTCACCCGCAATCGAAACACCACGCATGCATCATCCCGAGGCACACGGCACGCGCGTGACGCGGACGAGCTGCTCCGCAATCTGCGCGCCACTAAGCGTCTAGAAAAGCCCGACCAGGCGATATTGGTCGACAATCTCGGCCGGCTACTCGTGCAATTCTACCCTGATGGCCCGAAGGCTATAGCCCGAGACCTTCTTGAAGATAATGAACGCGAAAAGCGTAAGCGATACATTCGGATTCCGGGCGAGCGCGTGGGTCCGGCAACACGGCATGCGGCTTCTGGGGGAAGCTTCGCCCGGATCATCGAACGGCTCATCGACTTGCGAGTAAGTGAAAATGTTAGCCGCGATCAGGCAAAAGGCGAGATTGTTCGCAAGACACTTTGGAGAACTTCGTTCAGTCCACCGCCACCCTTTCGCATGCCTGCAAATCCGAATGAGGCAGACGTTGCTCAATTCGCCGCAGACATGCGAGTGATGTGTGACCGACTCGCGGACGAAACCGAGTTGGCTGAGTTCTTTGCGTTGATCGCCAAGCATCCCATATTTCCAAGTGGTCCTTGGTTAAATTGCAACGACAAGCTTGAACTGTATCCTGAGCACGAACCCAATATTCTTTACGACTGGGACGATGATAACGAAGGGGATCTCTTACCGTTATCGATACCGTGGTGGGCTCCGCGGTGCATCGTCGGGCATTTGTATATTCCTTTTACATGCTTTTGCGTGCAGATTCCCGAACGCAGTGCGTCCAAAATCTTCGCACAAGAGGGGAAGCCAAGCCGGTGGGATGAGAGCTACTATCACCGCATCGAGAGTTTCATTCGTGAGGAACATCTGGTCGAGAAGCGACTATTTCACCGCCTACCGCTTTGGCTCGCTGTTCTTCCACTACGCAACAGACTGATTCCCTGTCTCTATGCGGCGATTGATCTCCCGGGTGGCTTCTACCCAAATCAGCAGTACGCCGCACTTAACGACATACTGAATCCGCAGTTTGTCGCAAACTTCGGCACGGATGTCAGCAACGATGCCATACTGATTCCTGAGAGCGACGATGATCCGCAAGATACCTTCTACGTACTTGCGTCGCAGACAGAGATCATTGCAACCGGTACGCGTGTTGACGGCAATATCGTTAATTTCAAATGCGAACGAGGATGCGCAGCGTGGACCGACGACCTACCAGAATGGCTTGCCGAGCAGCCGGTCGCGCGCTTGCTTAGACTTGCAGCCGATTCCGACTTAGCAATGTCTTTCGCGCTCGCTCCCCGAATGTTCTACGGGCGCGAAGGGGAAAGTGGCGATAAAGCGATCTTTCGACCGGCTTTTTCGGACTCCGATACCGCATACACCGGCCTCCGCGACAACACGATTGCTGCATACCTGCTTCGTGATTTCGTAAAGGCTGGCGAATCTTCCATTTTTGAAGCCTTGAAACGGGACGCGCTTATCAAGCGAGATGCAGCGAATTCCATTCTACGCGAGAGAATTTCTAGCTTCCGGAAGACTTTTGAACAGCGCTTTGAAAGCTAGGAGAAACTAAGTTTGGGTTGCCGATTGACTGCCGTTTGCTGATCCCAAGGAGCCAACATGGCTTCAAACGGACCGAGATCGGTCAGCGTCCCGCTTTCCATTGGCCGAAACTCCGGCGCCAGCAATTCGGAATCGCGGCTGCCGACGCGAAACACCCTCAACGTACCTGCCTTGCCGAGCACGGCTGCGATGTCGTGGATCGTGATTGCCATTTTCGCTTCATAGTCTGACAATGTGCTACGAAAAGCAGCGCAACGACATGTGGTCCGGCCTTCATTTCACTCAGGACAATATGAAGATCTGAATGAAACACTTGTCTCTGTTTCTTATACTCGGCGTCGCTGTAGGGTGCTCTGAGCAAAAGCCGGTACAGCTGTCCTGCCAAGGGTACTCAATGTCCGAACCCGAACCCGGTGCAAGAACAGACCTCTTCCACAATCTCTGGGTAGATTATCGAAACAATCAGATATCTGGTTTTCCGTTTACACCCAACAAGCTGCAGATCGTTCTAGTCAAAGATCATGAAATTGTACTGTACGGCATGCACAATGCGGAAGAGCGCAAGGTCGAGTACAAGGGAACGATAAATCGCCAAACAGGATATGTATATATCCGTGCGATGTATTCACCGTCACCTGTGCCTTCTTCTGTGCGCATCGAACTTGTCTGCAAACCGACGGTGGTTCTATTTTGATTGCGGTCTCTGGAATGTTAAGTGGCTGGCGCCGGTGGTATCTGCGCTATTTCACCCGCCAACATGCCATTTAGGCTCGGGTCAATTCGGTCGGCCTGCTGCCGTGCCCATGTGGCCCATTGCGCAACTTGATCGCCGGACATCCCCACCCGATCATCACGCAAAACGATTGAATCGGCGTAGGCGCGGATCCGATCCGCCCGCTCAAGCATTTTCGCCTGACTGAGCAAGCGCCCGACACGCTCACTCGCCAGCCGCTCTTCACGCTCCCTCTCCTCCTGCTCGGCCTGGATCTGCCGCCGAACGAGTTCGGCTTGCGCTTCGGCCTTGCGGTCGATCAGCCATTGCCGCCTTGCAATGAGGCTTCGACGGTACGTCATTTCGGCGGTAACGAGCATTTCGACCGGAATTTCAGTAAGCTGGATCTCGAGCCGACCGTCCTCGTCTGACCACTGCGATTTCACATCAGCGATATCAGGCCGGCTAACCGCCAGCACCGACCGCTGCCGACGATCACCGGGTTTCGGTTTATGAGCTCGATGGTGAAGCAGACATACGACTCACCGATCTGCAGACCGAGCTGCCTGTCGCTGCCGTAGCTTTGTATGTACCTCGACGTGCTCATCGACGCCCGACACCCGAGCCGCCGTGCCGCCAGAAACAGCGTATTGATGATCAACAACCGCCGCCGCTCAATGCCGTCGTCGTATTTTGGTGCGTACAGGCTGATTGGAGACCGCCTGTAATCTGCACGGCGCTCCTCGTCGTGCTCCAAGAGCTTTGCAACGAGTTGATGGCTCGATTGAAAGTCTCGGACGTGCGGCACCTTGCCGACCAGTTTCGCTACGAGTTGCCGCAATGCGGGTAGTTCTTCATCGAAGGTCGGCTCGGGCGGGATCGCCATCCCTGCATATTCTTCGACCCTGTTGAACGAGTAGGTGTGATTAGCATCTCTGCTAGTACGATCCGACGCACCCGGAAACCTGGCAGGCAGCGCCGCCCTATTGGTTGGTCGCCCTGCAGCCTTGCGCGCCCAATACCCGCGGCCAGGCACAGGAATACTGAGTTTCTTGCAATGCTTCGCTAGCGCGACATTCGAAATGCCGAGGTCTACCGCGATTGAGCGGATCGGCTGCGACCATACCAGGTCATAGAGTTGGGATCGGGTGAACACGCGCTCCATAGACTCTCCCCCAGTACCCTAGAGCTATGCTAGGTACGTCCAAATCAGTAGAAGTAGATTGTGAACACCTATACGCGCGCCATCAAAGCCCTAGCCCGTCAGCTGCTGATTGCAAAACCTGACCTCCAATTAAGCGCATCCGGCGCTGTAAGCCATTGGCCTGAGAATCTCTTAGCCGGCATAAATCGGGAGTGGTTTGAGGCCGATCTAAATAGTGGCGACGGAAACGAACTGGCCGGAAAATTCCGAGCAGCACATTCTTCGTCAGCCCTTGCTGTCAACCCATTTGCCCGCTTTCGCCCTGACTGTTCTGCGCTTTCGGTGTTCGGCTCATCCGAGTTTCAAACACTTCAATTAGAGGCAAAGTGTCCGGTAGGCATTGGTCGAGGGACGTCGCCGAATCTTGACCTTTTACTCCGCAGGAAAGGCGTGGTTATCGGAATAGAGTCTAAGTGCACCGAACACATTCGCACTCATGAGCCAAAGTTTGCCGAGGCATACTCGAAAAGAATTGTCGACGAGCGACGCAAATCAGCTTGGTTTTCCTGCATGGAGCAAGCGATTCAGGAACCACTTCGCTATAGATATCTTGACGTGGCGCAGTTGACTAAACATGCCTTTGGGCTGGCATATAATTTCCCGAATGATGAAGTGTGTCTTCTCTACTTATTCTGGGAGCCTAGCAACGCCAGCGATTTCGAAGAGTTTAGGGTACATCGCAACGAAGTCGCACTATTCTCCAGCGAAGTCGCCAATTCTTTCCCTTCTTTCAAAGCGTTCAGCTATCGTGACCTTTGGGCCACCTGGGATTCCTTGACTTCACCCAGTTGGATCAAAGAACATCTGACCAACATTAGAGAAAGATACAATACTGAAATCTAGACCTTTCGAGAGGTAGATTTTGGGCTCGTCAATTCGTTATGAATCAGACGGCATTGATTGGAAAGGATGAGCGCACATTCCTTCCAAATATCATCTTCGCTCGTAAGCACATCGGACAGCAAATTATTGGAGCAATAGCTACTTGCAGAGAAATTTCGACATTGTTGGTGACATACACGGTCACGCCGATGCGCTAGAGCGACTTCTTGGGCGCCTCGGATACGCCGATAGTGGTGACGGTTATGCGCACCCTTCCCGCCAGATGATCTTTGTAGGTGATTTTATTGATCGTGGGCCGGACCAGTCCCGAGTTCTCGCAATCGCCAGAGATATGTGCACGAAGGGCTCAGCACTGGCCGTTCTCGGAAACCACGAATTCAATGCGATAGGCTGGGCGACAGGTGACGGCAACGGAGGTCATCTTCGACCCCATACGCTTAAGAACCACACGCAACATCGCGCGTTTCTTGATCAGCTAAAAGAAGGTTCAGCCGCCTACCTTTCGGCAATAGACTGGTTTCGAACGCTGCCGGTTTATCTGGACCTAGATGGACTTCGGGTAGTCCACGCCTGCTGGCACCAACCCTCATTAGACCTGCTTCGCCCTTACCTCGACAGTCAGAACCGCTTCACGCGCGACGGTTTCTTATTAGCGAATAGGAAGGGATCAGATGTCGCAACGGCTACAGATATTGTCCTCAAGGGACCGGAGATAGCCCTGCCGCCGCCAAACTCCTTCTTTGACAAAGATGGTCACGAACGAAAAGAAGCGCGTATTAGGTGGTGGGATCGTAAAGCAACGACGTTTCGGCTCGCAGCCATCGGAGCCGATCCAGATAATTTGCCTGATACACCAATTGGCTCGGACTACTTTTATAGTGCATCAAAACCAGTCTTATTCGGACATTACTGGCTGCGCGGCACTCCAGAACTGACGTCACCTGGCGCTGCATGTCTTGATTTTAGCGTGGCGCGTGCCGGATATTTGACTGCTTACCGCTGGTCCGGAGAAATGCAGCTGAGCGCCACAAACCTAGTATCGGTGCCGGCGACCCCAGATTAGTTCTCCAAGCACAAACAAGTCCCGTCGAAACTGCGCTTACCGAGCACGAACCCACCCAATTGGGCTAAGAAACGACCAAGATGAAACCTATCTCCAGCTATACAGACCCGAAGCAGCTTCTGACGATCATGGAGAATGCAAAGCGACTTGGGCGCATGGATGTCTACTGGGAAGCATTTCGTCGGCGCTGCGAACTGCTGGGTAAGGAAGCGAAAGACCTTGACCCCTCCGATCCGCTTCACCTCGACTTCGGAGCAACGCTCGCGGCCTACGAGCAGCTTCTTTCGGAGAAGAATAATCGAACAACAATTGCAATGCGAACTCGCAGTAAAATTCAGAACAAAGGCGTCGTACAGTCTCTGATTGACTGGGCGTTGGCCAAGACCCCAACCACGGGGTTCGATCTACTTATGAAAAACGGCATGGAGAGCCTAACCGGCGAAGCGTTGATCGTTAAGTACGCGGACCGCTTCCCTCTGCACGTCGTCGACGCGGCACAGGCGCGAATAGAGAACTACAGACGCACCGCTCAATAGAGGGGCGACGCACACTATCGCCGGACATAGATATTTCGAATTCGGGAGACTTGTTAGCTTATGTATAAAACCTAATAAGTTTGAGAGCGTGAGTTTCGAAGATTTACTGGCTATTTGCGGTCTTGAATTCGTATCTGCGCTGCTTCGATAGCGCGCCGCAGGTGCAGAAAGTCGCTCGGAACCGAACCAGTCCTCACAATTATTCCAATGTCGGAAGTTCGAGAATTGCTAGGAACGCGCGTCCTGGGTCTATTTCGATTTTGCTCTATCCACCCAAGGTTCTCAATTTCTTTGTACAAGTCCATTGATGAAGATAGCAGGTCGGCCTCTACGTCAGGAGAGACTTGAAAGCTCTTTATCCAGGCGCGCAGGCGATTTTCGATCTTTGAAATCTCCGGATAATCCCAACGGAGCCCATCGCTCTTAAAGAGGCTCTTAAATATTATCACAGTAGCTAGCTCTGCCATATTAGTTGGCGGTTTGATTGGTTTGTTCTTCTTCTCGCCCCCGCCAACATCGATGAGACCCAACTTGATCTCGTCTCCAACATAGGACTCTTCTTCGCCATCGCGAATCAAAGAAAGCTCTGCGTCTTCGCTCATAATCGCCGGGTTCTCGTCGAATTTCGCCCCCAGCTGACAGTTGTCTATCTTGATCTTTCCAATTCTAGCTGACTTAAACGAGGTGCCGGTGAGGTTGCATCGCGCAAACGTAACATCATGGAGTTCAGACCTGTCAAAGCTCACCTCCGACAAATCTAGCAGACGCTGCCCTTCCTCTGCGTCAAAAATTACGTTGCTCAATACCCGACCTTCAAAAAGTTTAACCGGAATCTTCATTCCGAAGGCTTTGATGACATTTAACAGGAGCAGACCATCGCTATACTCGCGGGCAAGCGACTCCAGAATTTCTTCGCGGCGCCTATCGTCCTGAGGAATAAGTGCCGCTATCGCTTCGGGCAGAAACTGCCATGCCGGTTCATATATGTGTTGATTCCATAGCTCTCTGAACCTGGGTCCACGATCGCGAAGATTTCTTGCGAGCAATCGGGCGAAAAAGAATCCTGAAAGAATTTCATGCTCAAAGACGAATTGCCCTCCCCTTCCAGTCAAAGGGCCTATTGCCAAGTCCTTGAATAGCGAGTCCGATTGCTGCGAAAAGGCCGCGATAAGCTGATGGGCATCCTCGCCCAGATATAACTCTAGATAGCTTGATACCTCATTCGGATCGATCCGCTGCGAGTCGACGACCGCCGCAGAAATTGCCTCGTACGCGAGCATATATTGTGAGTCGGAAAGCGTCAGCTTGCGGCGCCCGCGCTCGCGCTCCCACATACCCTCGCAAAACTTGGTAATCAGATCGGTGCGGGATTTTACTGAACTATCTTTGATTAAAACCTCAGATAGCATTCGAAGATATACTGGTGTTCTACAAAGATCTCGAAGCCAAGGATTCTTATTGAATGCGTTCAAGACCCGCTGCCAGTGTCTGTCTGCCGACTGTGCACTTGGTTCGTCAGGCGCGTTCTGAATAATCCACTCGTGCTGCTGATCATTGCTGTACGGTTCTATGGAGCGCCGCTCGGGCTTGTCCTCTTCACACGCAGTAGTCAGCTCGGAAAAGATCTTCTCGTGGAGCAAGAACGCAGGACGAGAAGTGAGAATTAGGCGACCGTTAGTGCGTCTGTTAATCTCAAGACTCAGCTTGTCGATGGTTTCTTCTGCACGATGGGCCAGAGCTCTGCTCACCTCGTCGAACCCATCGAGAATGAGAAGAAGCCTGCCTTGCGCCATCAGGTACCTGACTGAATCTACGGTGAGATCAGTAATTCCGGCGTCCTGAAGGGTGAGACCTATTAGCTCCTCGAGATCCGCAATCCGATCCGAAGAAAACCAGACAATAAATGGTGCTGGGTATACAGATGGGTTGCGCTGGAACGATGCATAGACCTCTCGCGCCAATGACAACGCAAGAACGGATTTTCCTGCTCCGGGACCACCCGTGATAAGCATGATTCGAACGTCGCCTTTTCGGAGCCAATTCGTTACATCGTTTAGTGCATCGACACCGTCAGCGAAGAATGGTCGTACCGGCTTCTTGATGAAATGCTTTTCCATGAGCGGCGCGAGGGACTCGATCTGCGCTTTCGCAATCTGATCAGCAAATCTGGAGAGGAATCCCGACCAACTTCCCCAATTAAGATTTCTTTGCTTTGAGGTTTGCTTTTCCAATTGCACTTTTAGTTCATCATTCCACCTCCGGGTTTCGAATACCTTTTCGGTGCCGATGAAGTCCAAAAAGTTATGTTCGCCTGCATTTTCTAGTATTTTCTGCGCGTAGGCGTTGGGCGGCCCCAATTGCGAAAAGGATGAATCGTCCTCGAAATGAAGCGCCCAAGTTAGTTCATGGCCTGCAACTTTCTTAGCAGCGACCAGCGTCTGCGGGTCTTTCTCACGAACAGCCCACCCTAGCTTTGAAAAGAATTGTCGCGCTGAATCCTGGAGCGCTGGCGCAACCTTGCGTACCGTCATCTCTCACCAACTCTTTGTATAAGAGCTTCCCCTTTTCCCGCGAATTTCAGATCCTGCGAGTTAGCCAGCCGATCCCATCAACCCACGCATTCCTAGAAGTTTACAGAGCGGACCACGGCATAGCCAAGGTCTAGGTCGCTCGCTTATCTGAATACCTCCGCAAGCGACGAGCGCCAGGGAGACTGCGTTCAATCTGCTGCTGCCTCCAAAATTGTTGCACCTGGAAACTGTATGTCCCGATGCTGATTCAATCGGGCGATGACCGTGCTTACGCTTCCTGCACGAGGAATCGCACTGACCGCTGGAGTATCAGCCCAAACTTGTTAGCTATGGGATCGATTACTAGGTCGCCGAATTCTGTGCCAACTTCGCGATGTCGCCGGGACCACTCCGTTCAAGCTCGGCTCGATGCGAATCGCATCCTGCTCGATCTATATCTACCGACACACCAGTTCAGCTCTGCGTATCGGCCTTATGATCCATCAGCCATTGCCGCTCTACAATGTGGCTTCGACGGTGCATTATCTCAACGCCGGTTAGTATTTCCATCGAAATTCTGGTGAGCCGACTTCGATGCGAGTTCGCGCTTGCCACTTTTGTATGTGGTGAATATTTTCGGCTTATCGGTCGATACTGCTTTGATCAAACACTGGGAACACCAGTGCGGACTATCGTTGGCTGAGCAACTCTTGCGGTCCAGGCACGCCGCCACATTGACAGTCTATTTTGGTTGGCAGTTCTCCAATCCCACAGTTCCTAGAATCAACCAGCCAATAGCAGCGTTTCGCATTACGCGATTCCCACTTCACTTTGCAGGCGGAACAATCCGCGAGCGCTTGATCACATGATCACCGTAGGCTGTGCCAGCTAGGTGACGAATCCCGAAAAATTCTGATATTATACGAAACGATCGGGGATTGAGGTCTACACTTCAATAACAATAGGTCTAGTGATGCCACTATTTGGTAGAGTAGTGTGGTTTGATGCCAAGAAGAAATATGGATTTATTGCACGCGACGATGGAGGCGGGAGAATCTTCGTGCACCAAACGACTGTCGAGCAGGCAGGCCGGGTGAAATTGGAAGAAAACGAGCGGGTAAGTTTCGATCTCGGCATAGATACGCTCACCGGTAGGACTATTGCTGTCAATCTGGTAATAACAGGCTGACTTAAGCGCGCTCAGACCTCAGTATTTTATTTATTTGATCTTGTCCGGCCCTGTATCGCTCGGCCACGTGAGGCACTCCACCAAGAAGCACGTTAGTCCGGTTATCGAAAATTCTATCTCTATTCTGTGGTGAGAGCCGTCCTATATAATCAACAACTTCCTCTGATGGAGATTGTTTGCCCAACGCACAAGCTCCAAAATACTTTACCACCGTATTTGTTGCAGGCGGACGGAATCCCTCCCTTCGCTTGATTGAGATTCCGGCGGCGGTATTAATAATGCCTCGAAGATATATACCGGACGCACGCGAATGTGCCTTCCAACCCGGAAGACCTCTCATGGGCCGCACGCGATCGCCCAAGATTTCGAACCACTCTTCATCCAGCAAAGCCATCTCCGCCTTGTAATCGCGTGCTATCGCACTCTCCGCATCAAGAAAAAAATGCTCCGCGTCTTTTAGCGGTGCATTCCCTTCCACCATAAACATACACGCCCGCGTTGTCGCGATCGCGTAACGACATGAATTACCCTCCATCGTCCTCGATCCATCAGGCAAGTAATCATATCTGACGCAGGCTCTCAGAGCTTCTTTCAAATATTGCTCGCGTTCTTGAAGGAGAGCAGCATACTTATCTCTACTCTGCGGCGTAGCGTCATTTCGAATTCGACATGCTAATTTCCACACAAAGCGCGCTGCCCAAAGAAGCTCAACTGGATGAGCATCTTTCTTACCGACAGTAGCGTCACCAGATCTAATTTCCAGATGATCCCTTAAAACATCCAGAGTATCGCTACTGTCTTCATTTGACCATTCCGCAGCCCATCGGACTCGTGACCACCCAAAAATTTCTCCCAACCGGGAAAGCCGCTCCAACTCGTGGGACACCGTCGAAATCAAATTCCGATACTCATTCTGTGCTTCACGAGTTGGTTGTTGGAAATGAACACGGGAGTAAAAGAAGCGCGCTTGTCGAAGATGCCATTCAGCCTCGTGCAACAAATCAGGCGCTATCAACGCACGAAAGTTTGAGCGCGCATCTGTGCCGTCCCTATGAAGAAATTCCGCGATTGCGCCAGCCGCACGGTAGTGCGCTTCGGCCATGGCCGCCAAGTCGCTAGTCTCGACCTGAATGGACATGTAGTAGGTTGAGGTTCGCCCTGAGTATCTCAATATTGGTACTCCGCCGACCTCAACTCTCTGCAACACGCGTAACAAATGTAAGAGATCCCAATCGCGCAATTTGTCCGGCGGCAACATGCGGCGCGCTGCTTGCTCGGTGAAGCCATGACGAAACACGGAGAGATACTTGACGCAATCAACTACGTCACTATCGAGTTCACTTTCGTCAACTATAAAGCGTTCATCGTCCCCCTCGATGACGATAATGCGCGTCTTTCCAATGCGATCGCCAATACCTTCGATGGGCGATGGCTTTAGCGATTCTTCCAGCTTCTGCAGAAGCGGTTCCAATTGCAATCTCTCAAACGGGCTATTTGGAATTCCACGACCCGGAGCCGAGACCTGCTTTGCGCCAACAATTACTACAACATCGGGTGCCCGACGGATATCGTAGGTTCCTTGTATTTTCTCCGGCGCAAAACGGTTCAAGGCTTTGGTAAGGATCTGGGCAGGAACATCAGGATCGTTAGAGAGCCGAACTTTCGAGAAGTCGGCAGCGGAAATGTCGAGACAATCAGCGACGACGTGCCAGAAACGTTCATTATTCTCATCTCTTGTCGCACGGACGAACATAAAAGCCCCAACTTTCGCGAACGATCCAGCCACTCCTTCTACCTGTTGGTTCACATTATATAACGCTTTGGCGACGCTAGCCGCTTTGATCGAGGCAGGAATGCGAAGGATCGGGCTGCGTACGTTGTTCGCAAGCAATTCTCCGACCTTATTGACTTCTTCTTCATCATAACAGGGATCGCGGAATGCTATCGCGATGTCAGGACAACGCAAGTACTTGTGGCGCTGAAACTCTGGCATCACCTCCCGAGCAAAATCAGACAGCAGCACATTACCAACTTTTCCTACTTCGCAAATTGCAAGGTGTCCGCTGCGTGGCAGATCCTTTACGCTGCTCTTATCGAAACGCGGCGTTATGAACTTGTCGTAGATGCCGACAGAACTTGCCCATTTAGCCTTGGCGGCAACGTGCAAGGCGGGCTCTACCCAATGGTCGCCGCCAATAAAGTTCTTTTTCGGCCGGGCAAGCGAGCCGGTGGCGCATATCGTCTCGATCGACGGCACGTCCCCTAGGAGCTGAGCGAGGATAGCAAGCGACAAATAGGTTTCAAGACTCGAGTCCTCGAACTTGTAAGCTTTGAGCCAGCCTGTTTTAAGTGACGCCGAATCCGGCTCAACAACGTCTTCCTCAGACTTAAGCTCTCCCGAGTAGTAAGGCGCGACAATTTTCTCTGCGACCCGAAGATCAATCACTGCCCCGGTGTTCTCTACTATGCGGTGATATTCGATGTCCCATGAGCTACGCCCGTCCTGCCAAAGCATCCTTGCGGCCCTCAGTGCGCGCATGGACGCCTTCTTCCAATCCGCATGTCCGATCACCCCGTTTGTCGTCGGATATACCGTTAAATTCCCTGTGCCGTTCAAGGAGATGTGGATCTCAATCGGCAAGGCGAATGCTGCGTTCTGCGCCACGCTTACGTCATACGATTCCCGCGGCCTATGAACAACCAGCGGCCAGAAATAGCTCTGGTGAAGAATGCAATTCTCCACCAGTGGCCACTTGCGCAAATAGGGAACTGCTTCCCGAAACTGAGCAAGGATGCGAAGTCTTTCGTGCGTATGCCGCGCGCTGCTAAGATGGCAAGTTAAGTAGTTGATCGCGTCGTAGACTTCAGAAGTGTCCGGCCATTTCGAGTTCAGCTCCAGTGAAGCAATTCTGACAAGTTGCGGCGCTTTCAGATGTCCCTTCAAAATCAGGTTTGCGAGTAGTTTGGCGCCGGCAATTGGCGAAACTTTTCCTTGCTGACTCCAAAGCATTTCCGACCGCGCGTGACGCCAGAAGCCGTGATGCGTTTCAATTTTCTCACTCAGATTCCAGTCGATCTGACAGAGTGATTCCAGCGTCATTAATGGCCACGAGGCAAGGGTTTCTCGATAACCGCGCTCGTCTTCTTCCAAACTGACGGTCAAACCCTGAACCAAGTCCTCGGCAAACATGCGTCTCTTGTCACCAAGCGGCAAGGAGGCGACCAGTGAAGCGCCGTAAGCGAACTGTTGAGCAGTAATCCATTCTTCGGGCGGCGAGGCCGTGGTGTGGAAGGGCATGTTCACGGCGCAATCCGCAAATAATAGAGACTATTTCCAGATCATGTTAATCCGCATACGACTACGCTTATTCAAGGAGAGAAAATGCTTGAGCAAAGTGAGCGTCAGCTTGTGCACGGTATACAACCCCTGCTTTCTTGCTTCCTCCATTTCCAGTCTTTCGATTCTGAATTCCTCTTTCTCCAAAATCAGAAATTTAGGATCGGAAACAACAAACGCACCAGGGAACTGAATTATCTTCGCGAAAACGACTTCATCGAAAGCATAAAACTTCACTTCGCCTCGCTGCACACCTATCTTACCTATAAAATTGGGCTTGAAAGCAGCCGCATCGACCTCCAAATTCTCGGACATTGAAAGGACCAGTCGCACTGGAGCGCGGCGAGTCTTATTCGATGCACGCTTCGATACCGCGCTAGCAAAGTCGACGATGGTTCCATCAGCTGAAGGAGTTTTCTTACTCTCGACATATTTTTTTGCAGCAGCCATGACGCGCTCGTTAAGCTCCGCTTCGGCAGCAGGATTCGATGCGCGGCTGCGCAGTGCGTTGATTTTATCGAGTTGCCTGTTGTAGAGCGTGCGCTCTGCTTCGAGCCGCTCCGGAGAGTCCTGCTCAAAGCCAAGCTGATCCAGAATAATTTTGATATCGGACATGTTAATCTCCTGAGGTTGCGACTTTAACCAGAAGCGCAGCAGCTTTTTTGACGGGTTTGTCGCTAGTCTCAATTCCAAGTTTGTTAAGCCATGCTTCAATGGCAACCCAATTGGGCGTGCCATTCTTTTTCACGAGACCTTCTGGGATTACTCCCAGATCGATCCCGCAGGGAATGTCGTAGAATATCTCAGCCAACACGCGAGCGATCGTCAGCCGCGTCTCGTATCTCTCGTCCCTCTGCATTGCTTTCGCGAAGTAATTTTTCAACCTTGCGATCTGTTCTGCGCGAGCCTGTTCGAAGGGCGATAGTTCCGTCTGCTCCCTGACGATCTCTGAGACCTTATGCTCAAGTTTCTGTCTCGCGGCCTTCTGCTCGGACGTCTCATTTGGTTTGTCATCGATGCTTATTTCGGTAGGCCCGCCGCGACCGGCATTGTTGGCGATGTGCTCCATGCGCGTCGAAGTATCGTTGTATTGGCTACGGATGAACTTCTTGACTCCGGAGCGCAAATCGCACCCCACGAAGAAGTTAGGCGAAATGACCTCCGAGCCAAACTCGAGTTGATACTCGAGCGCGAGCAGAGTTCCTGCGTCCAGTTCCCTTGACTTCCGGTCAGCAAACGCGTCATCCCGATTTGCCTTGACGACATTGATCAGACCGTGTGCACGGCGGCGAACAGCTGCTAATCTCCTGCCACCGTTTGCCGAGAGCGTCTCAAGCGCGACGTCGATCAGATCCAACCAAACGAAATCTGCCAGCCCTCCGTCACGGGCCATGATGCTATTCAGCGTCAGTAACGGCTCGCCGTCGTCGGGCATTTATGACCTCCCCACCAATCCACTACCGCGGACTTTCAAAGCACAGCGGCAATTGGCGGCCGTTCTCGGAGGGTCGGCGGAAAATAAATTCAATAAATATTGGGGTGATCCTCCCGCAGGAGTTCCCGGCATTCAAGAGGGACTGCGGGAGGACGCCAAAATCAGGTTTACTTCATATTTTCCAACAACTTAGCAGAAAGATAGTGGTCGAGGCCTCCCTCGCTCTTGTGCCAGGTGGCCCTTTCCACGACCCCCCGGGCACGGTCGACGGCACTGCCTACCTTGTGAAGCTCCATATAGGCCAGTTCGGGCTCCAGAATTTCGACATCGCTTGCAAGGTCATAGATCTGGCGAACGAGATCGGACTGGAGGGTCGGCTTCTGCCTCTCGGCAACCACCGGTAGTTCGGCTTGCGCCTCGGGACTGGGAAGCGCCGGAAGATCCTGGACGAGACCGTTCGAACTCGTGCGCCCCTCAGGCGCTCCCTCGATCGCAAAACCGGCCTGTTCGAAGCCATTCCCGTTTTTCGGCAAGACCCACGCGGTCACGGTGTCCTGGCCGTTCGCATTGAAAGTCGTGATCGGCGCCAGGAAGTGATTCCACCGCAGCCCGTCGGAATCGTCGTTTGCGATGATGCGCGAGCAGTAATCGAGATCAGGCCCGCTCGGCATGTTCATGCTGCCGGGGTGCGAGTGCCAGAGCCCGAGCATGTAATTTTTCTTACGCAACAACACGTTATCGATCATGTAGTTGAGCTGGTGATGGCACGGGTAGACATACATGCCTGAAACAACCAGCCCGCGATCGTCGCTCTTCGGAGGCAGGAAAAAGAAGTCGGTGATCAACATCGGATCGTCGAGCGAGCCGCCGAGGAGCGCGAAGGTCTCCGGCGGATTAACGGCGATGCTTTGCTTGTAGGCTTGGTAGGCTTCCGGCGTAATGCGGATCGTGTGCTTGAAGTTGCCGCTTTTGCGGCCGGCGATACTCATGAACATGATTTCTCCTTTCAGTTCACTGGATGACCGAACAAAATGTACTCAGAGGTGCGGGCCGCGAAGTAATTCGCCCAGCTTTGCGCCTCGTTGAAATCCTGCGGCGCAAGGTGATCGTAGATGCAAACGAAGTAGCGGCCCCGCTCTTCGTAGCGATGGGTCGATTGCAGATCGGCCGACCGCGAGCGGTAAGACGGCTGCTCGTTGATGTAGAGCCGGATCGAGCCGTTCCACTGCGGAACGAATTCAAACTCGAACCGGCCTGCTGCGGTTTGCGCCCAGTAAAACTTCGAGCGCGTACCGAAAATTGAGGAGAGAAAGCTCATGCGAACGATCCCCCATTCTGGATGTACTTCACCGTGCATTCGCTCCAAAACGAATACCAAGTCATACATTCGGCCACCGTTCGGGGCTCGAGGTCGGCGTTGATGCAAATGTAGTAGCGGCCATCGCCGTCCCGGTGTCTGTGGGTCGAGTGCGAGCCCGTGTCGCGACCGCGATAGTCCGGCTGCGAGAGAATGTAGATCCTGAACACATTGCCGACCGGCACGAGCTGAAAGCGGAAATGAGACCGCTCGGGATCTTTGGCCCAATAGTCCCAGACATAGATGTCAGTCGGCAGCGCGTCGTAGGTTGTGTACGTAACGCTACCGTCGGTATTCAAAAGCGGTATGGCTTCTTCGACTGAACGCATTTCGATATCCCCTTCGTTTTTGATCTCTCGATGAACGAACCATTTGTTCAACCAACAGCGCGTCCTGGGCTTTGAATTCGGAGGTTCGCAGGAGGATTTCGCGAGCGCGCGTTGATGCGCACGCTCGCGTCCTCCTTAGAGAAATCTTGCGAGGAAGATTTTCCAGATCAGCCCCGGCATCGCGACCGGCCAGGTCAAAACGAACTTGCGCTTCGCCGCCGCCACGTTCTCGATGCTTGCCGCGAAGTTCCACCAGACCATCCGGCGGCCGATGTAGCGTGACAGGCAGATGCCGGTGATCGGGTAGACCAGCAACAAGATCGGAAAGACGACCAGCGCTAAGAGATTGATGAGAACCGCAACCGAATACGCGCCGATGAAGCCGGCGATACTGTAAGGCGGCGGAGCCGGATGAGGCGACGGACGCGGGACGTACTGAGCGAGATTTGCGTGCATGGTGTTTGCCATTTGCATTCGCCCTTCCTGTTTGACCGATACGGCGGCCTCTAACTCGGAGGCCGCCGCCGGCAGTGTTGTGTCAGGAAGTGTGGTGTTCAGCGCGGCTTAGTGGAGGCCGCCCGGAACGACCGGTGCGCGAAGCTTCATGGTCTTATCCCCTTTCTCTGTTTGACGTTCGTGGGATTTTTCTTTCTTGGTCCCCACGTACCTCAGCAGCCTTTACGCACATTTCTCGGAGGGTTATTTTTTTTGGAATTTCGAATTGCTTTTGATCTTCAAGTGACGGCGGCCTCTAACTCGGAGGCCGCCGCCGGTAGTGTCTTGTCAGGAAGTGTTTCGTTCAGTGCGGCTTAGTGGAGGCCGCCCGGAACGACCGGTGCGCGAAGCTTCATGGTCGTAGTCCCTTTCTCTGTTTGACATTCGGGGGATGTTTCTTTCTTGGTCCCCACGTACCTCAGCAGCATTCGCGCTCTTTTCTCGGAGGGTTCTTTCTAGAATTTCGGCGCACCTCCGATCTTCACGTGACGGCCGCCCTGGCAATCCGGGCATTCCCAGTCAGCCGGCCAATCCTTTCCGTAGGCGCGCGTCATGAACGTGCCGAACTCGTCGGGCGTGTCGCCGAACGGCTCGCCCGGCGCCGCCCAGAAGTTCGGATTGAGGCGCGTGATCTGCGCCGGCCTGTGCTGAAACTGCTCGGCCAGGCGTACGATCGGAAGCGTCGACCCTGCCCGCTGATGAAGACGGGCAATGATGATCTGCGCCGTCTGCACCGACGAATAAGCCGACGGGATCGCGTAAGCCGGGATATCGCGCGGGTTTTGGAAGCCCTGCTCATAGGCCCGGTGCCGCATCCAGAGGTGACACGTGCCGCAGCCGCAACCGGCGGCGGCTACTTCCGGAAACGTAGTGACGTGTTCGCAGGCGTCGCCGTCGGGATAGATCCAGCCTTCGACGACGTCGATGCCGTGCGCGAGACCGAAGCGGCGGACCGCCCGGTTGACCGCGTAGCTATCGGTGCAGGCGGCAAGGAAGTTCGCCGACGCGATGATTTTCTCCTCGCTCGCACAGGCTTCTTCCCAAGTCATTTCCAGCGCTTTGACCTCGATTGTGTGGTTGATAGACCAGCACGCTCTCGCGGTCGTCTGCGCCTTCGGCTCCCCGTGCTCCGACCAGGCATGACCCTGAGTCAGCGGGTTACGGGTACCATCGACAGTATCGGGGTCGATGATCACGATGTTTCCGAGCGCCGAGCGGGCGAGAAGCTCGGCCACCAGGCGGCCGCCTCCAGTTCCGACCAGCACCACGGACGCGGCCTGCATGACCTCGACATCGATCGTCGACCCGCCGAAGCGCGTGAACTCAATATGCGGAATAGAGCGAATATCGATGTTCATGATCACATCTCCGGCCGGCGCGAGGGATTGATCAGGCGGCAGTACGGCGTATCCAACAGCACATAACCGTGGATCGAACCCGGACGCGGCCAATTAGGGCTTGCAGCGTCGGAAGCGTTACCGATCTTGGAGGACAAGTATTGCTGCTTGTCTTTATTGATGACCTTCACACCGTCTTCGGCGCGACGGAAATCATTCTTGTCTTGTGTCATTTGACGGACTCCGAGGGGCGATATGCCCCCTAATCACAAGCATCCAAAACCGCAGGAATCCGGAAGGTGTCGGCCAGACCCAATAAATGGCCCCCACAGGTATAGTTTTGACTGATCAGGCCAAATGAAGTGGTCCTCCCTGAGGAGTGGAGGATGAGATCGATGGCCAGGAAGAGACATACGGCGGCCTGATGGGAGATCAGGTGAACCGGCTGAAGGAGCTGGACACGGAGAACAGCCGTCTGCGTCGAGCGGATCTAGCGTCGTGAGGGGCTAAAAGTTCCCGGCAAACAACCTACACATGGCCGTCTGCGGCTCAATGACGGCTCGTGTCTCCGTCTGCAACCAGAGCGGCCAAACCATATCTGATCCTATGATGTTATTACCGTCCGCACCAAGGGCGGCAAGTTATTCCTGAGCTATGCATCATCGATGAGGTTACCCATGAGAGCCTGGCCATTCGTGTTACGCGAAAGCTCAAGGCAATCGACGTGATCGAGCTGCTCCGCGAGCTGTTCGTCTCGCGGGGTATTCCGGCATACATCCGTTCTAACAACGGTCCGGAGTTTGTTGCTGCCACCCTTCGCCAGTGGATTGCCGCCTTTGGAGCCAAGACCGCTTACATCGAGCCAGGAAGTCCCTCGGAAAACGGCTACTGCGAGAGTTTCAACGGCAAGCTGTGCGACGAACTGATCAACGGCGATCTCTTCTACACGTTGAAGGAAGCGTAGATCATGATCGAAGCTTGGCGGCGTGACTACAACACGGTCCGTCCCCATTCATCGCTCGGCTATCGGCCGCATACGGCACAAACGGTAAACTAGCTACCGTCACCGCTGGATCAGGTCGCGCAAATGCAATAGTCTCTCTGTCACGCTGGCACTAAGTATCCGTCACGCCCTTCGTACCATACGACATTTCTATTCCTTTCGATGTTTGAGGAGATCCTGCAATGCCAAAGCGTACGTGCGCTGAATGCGGTAAGGATAAGGATATTCAAGGAGGAAAAATATGCGAAAAAGGACATTTTGTGTGCAAAGCTTGCGTTAATCAGGGTTGGTCAAAGCGAACTAAATGTCCTCTCTGCCAATCTCATCTCACTTAGGCTGATCCGCGTGTCTGACTTATCCGAATTTCAATCTAATCCCATGCCAGAACGCAAATCTCAATTTGTATGATTTAAGTCAGGCAGATTGCTCGATAAAAGGCTACCACGAACACGCAGAAGAATTTAGATTCACCTTCGCTACTTTGAACAGGAGTGAAACACCTACAGAGAACACTAAAGATGACCTTTTCTCATACACCGCTCTATAGCCGGCCAAGATTCTATTAAACGCCCTACTCTCCTGAACTACAGCAAGAGATACAGGATCTTAAGGAAAAGCTCTCCAAATTAAAATCAGCCTTTCCAGGCGCTACCGACACGCGTTTTGACGCTTTCGAAATATAGAATGCAACGTAAGCCGAAAGAGTTAACGCCCTCCCGTCCACAACTTGTCGTTTCATTCTACCAAAATATCTGGGCGAGAGCACCGCCGCCTCTATTTTGCATCGCCCGAAAAATCGATGCCTAACAATCTCATTGATGAGAAGCTTACAGTTTGGCGTGTATCGGTGAAATTATTAGCAAATCAGAAAAAGTTTGCATGTAGCGAGATGCTCGGGCTCGCAGCATTTCAACGCAGCTTGAATTCTTCTGGCCTCCACTGCGCGTCGGTAAATTCATTTAGCATCAATCCAACCCGACCGGGATCGGTCACAAACAAGTAGCGCCATGACCCATATTGGTTCAATCGCGTCACGGCTGCCGCCCAACGCTCGGCGGCCTTCGCTTTGATGTCTGCGCTGTCAGTTGTCTTGCCTTTAATCTCAACGACAACGTTCTCGTCTTTGTCGGTAATGACAAGAAAGTCAGCAACATATTTCGCAGGCAGCCCTCGACTGCGGTAAGGAATAGAGAAGCCGAGTCTGTCGTTCTTCACCCAACTCTTAATGCCAGGGTGCGTGTCGATAATGAACGCCGCGCTCTGCTCCCATGTCTGCGTATCGGCTACCATCGCATTCAGGTGACAGTGCGTTACCGGATAGATTGGCTTTGTTGTATGAAAATCCACACGGAGCGTGCTGCCGCGACCTGCAGCTCCTTGAGGAATAATTGCCACTTCGGAATCTTCTGTAGTCGCACCACGCTTGATCGCATCAAACAACGCGCTCACCGACGCCTGCATGTACTCGCCGACCAAGAGTACATCGCAGGGCTGACTATCACCTTTCCGATCTAACTTTTCCGCCAGAAACCTCTTGGCGGCGAAGACAACTCGAGGAAAAAGCTGATGAACGGGCACTGCCACTGCACCGTTGTCAGCTTGCCAGCGCACACAAATCTCGCGAGCGATTCGAAAAGCGACCTGCTGATCACGAAACTGAGCGCGCCATTCCCTGATGGATAAGACAGGCTTCTCGCCAGGGCCATAGGCTGCAAGCGTGCCGTCGGCGTCGTCAATGGCGTCAGTTCGACGACCTGCGGGATCCGCATCGGATCGATAGTAACTTTTGTCACCAGACTCCAATCGATGGCTACATCGAGACTACTCGACTGATGATAGCCAGTGACAATGGGAAACGAGATTTCATACTCAACCTTTTCAGGCACAGAATAAATATGATTTGGATCGGGCTGTGGAGGTCTCGGCAATGCGTTGGAATTTTTGAGAAATTTGGTGGGCGCACCAGGGCTCGAACCTGGGACCCGCTGATTAAGAGTCAGCTGCTCTACCAACTGAGCTATGCGCCCGCACCAATCGGGCCGCGAGCTACCTCGCGGAGACGGGCGGGGATAGCAAAGCACCCCTGCCCTGTAAAGCGAAACCCGGCGGCCCGGCACTACTCCTTGAAGGCCTCTTCGCGCTTCTTCCGGATTGACGGCAGGAGCACCAGGAGCAGGGCGATGATGGCCAAGATCAGCAAGGTCGCGCTGATCGGCCGCTGGAAAAACACCAGTGGATCGCCGCGCGACAACAGCATCGCCCGCCGGAGATACTCCTCAAGCAACTTGCCGATCACGAACCCGAGCAGAAGCGGCGCCGGCTCGCAGTCGAGCTTCACGAGGAAGTATCCGATGACGCCGAAGATCGCCATCAGATAGACGTCGAACGGATTGTTGCTGATCGAATAAACGCCGATGCAGCACACCGCGACGATCGCAGGGAAGAGCAGATTGTAGGGCACGGTCATGAGCCGTACCCAGATTCCGATCAGCGGCAGGTTGAGAATTAGCAACATGGCGTTGCCGACCCACATCGACGTAATCAGGCCCCAGAATAGATCCGGCTTGTCAGTGATTACGTTCGGCCCCGGCACGATACCCTGAATGATGAGCGCGCCGATCATGAGCGCCATCACCGGGTTCGAAGGAATACCGAGCGTAAGCATCGGAATGAACGAAGTCTGCGCACCCGCGTTGTTGGCCGACTCCGGCCCGGCGACGCCTTCGATCGCACCCTTGCCGAACGGCACCGGATTCTTGGAAAGCTTTTTCTCGATCGAGTAAGAGGCGAATGAGCCAAGCACTGCGCCGCCGCCCGGCAGAATGCCGAGCATGGACCCGAGCCCGGTCCCGCGCAGGACGGGCGCGATGATCGCTTTGAATTCCTCTCTCGTCGGAATCAGGTCGCGAAGCTTGGATCGGATCGGCTCGCGTACTTCGGTGCGCTCGAGGTTGCGGATGATCTCGCCGATGCCGAACACGCCCATCGCAAGTGCGGTGAAGTCGATGCCGTCGGCAAACTCGGTTGAGCCGAACGTGAAACGCGGTGCTCCGGTATAAAGATCCTGTCCCATCGTGCCGAGCAAAAGGCCGAGCACGACCATCGCAAGCGCCTTGACGATGGAGCCGTGCGCGAGCGCAACCGCAGCGGCAAGACCCAGCACCATGAGAGCAAAATATTCGGCCGCGCCAAAAGTCAGCGCTACTGCCGCAAGCGGCGGCGCGAATCCGGCAATAAGAAAAGTTGCGACCGTACCGGCAAAGAACGATCCGACAGCCGCCGTGAAAAGCGCGTACCCCGCCTTGCCCTTGCGTGCGAGTTGATGACCGTCGATCGCGGTCACCACCGATCCCGGCTCGCCGGGAAGGTTGACCAGGATCGCCGTGGTCGAGCCGCCGTACTGCGCGCCGTAGTAAATGCCCGCGAGCATGATCATAGCGGTCACCGGCGGCAGGCCGAACGTAATCGGCAACAGCATCGCAATCGTTGCAACCGGGCCGAGGCCGGGCAACACGCCGATCAACGTACCGAGCAGCACGCCGATAAAGCAGTACCAGATATTGTTCAGCGTGAGAGCGTGCTCGAACCCGAAGGCGAGGTTGGAGAAGATATCCATTTCAGTATCCGCCTACCCAGGGCCCGAAGAGAGAAAGCGGCAATCCAAGTCCCTGCACAAAAATTGCGACCGAAGCGGCCACGAGTACAATGGTGACGCCGATCGCGGCCTTCGCATCCCACTTCTCGGCTGCGAAGGTGGAAAGCAGAACGGTAAGTGCGAGCGCTAGAACCAGACCCAAGCCTTTCAGCGTTGCGCCATAAAGGACTATCGACGCGGTAATGATGATCAGCGCGCGCCAGGGAATCTCACCGATCGCTTCGCCGTCCGTGATAAATCCGTTGATGATCAGCACGACGGAAAAAACAATCAGCAGGCCGGTGAGCACCATCGGGAAGTACCCCGGGCCCATGCGGTATGCGGTACCAATCTGCAGCTCTGTCAGTCCGTAAGCGAACAAGGCCGCGGTCACGAGCAGCAGAATGCCCGTGAAGAAATCCTTCGGATTGCGAATACTCAGCATGGCGTTCCCCCCGCCAAGAACTTTCCGGCCGGAAGCAAATCGCCTCCGGCCGGTCGTTTCTTAGAATGTCGTCAACAAATTAGTCGGCAAATACGCCAGCCTTCTGGATCAGCGGACGCCACTTGTCGATTTCCGACTTCAGCTTCGCCGTGTGGGCGGCCGGAGTCGCATCACTCTGGGAAACCGGCTCGGTGCCGAGCGCCGCAAAGCGCTCGATGACCTTCGGATCCTTGAGCGCGGTCTGAAGTGCCGCGGTCAGCTTGGCAACCACGTCCTTCGGCGTGCCCTTCGGCGCGTAGATGCCGTGCCAGACAGCAAGATCGAAGCCCTTAAGGCCGGCTTCGTCGAGCGTCGGCAGGTCCGGCAAGTTCTTCACGCGCGTCTTGGTGGTGACGCCATAGGCCTTCACCTTGCCGCCCTGAATGTGGCTGGTGGTGTTCGTGGTCTGGTCGCACATCAGGTCGACCTGGCCGCCGAGCACGTCGGTCATCGCCGGGCCGGTTCCCTTGTAGGGAATGGTGTTCATCTGCTCGCCGATCGCCGACATCAGGAGCATTCCGCAAAGATGCGAAGCAGCACCGACGCCTGCGTTGGCGTAGTTCGTCTTGTCTTTATTCTTCTTCACGTAGGCGATGACTTCCTTGAAGTCCTTCGCCGGGAAGTCCGGACGCGCGATCACGGACATCGGCGCGTCGGTGACGAGGCCGATGGTTTCGAAGTCGGTGAGCGCGTTGTACGCAAGCTTGCGGTAGAGCGTTGCGGTGGTCGCCATGCCGATGTGATGCAGAAGGATCGTGTACCCGTCCGGCGTCGCCTTTGCGACCTGCGCAGGCGCACGCGTGCCGCCGGCACCGGCGACGTTTTCGACGACGACCGTCTGGCCGAGCGTTCTGGACATGGATTCCGCGACCAGTCGGCCAACCGTGTCGGTCGGGCCACCGGCTGCGAACGGAATTACCAGCGTGATGTTGCGGGTCGGATAGCCCTGAGCCGAAGCCCCCGAGATGCCGAGCGCGAGAATTCCCGCGGCGGCGAGTAGCCACTTACGCATTTGTAGTCCTCCCATTGGCGGGCGCTTGGAAACGGCGCCCTTGTTTTCATTATCCGCCGCCTTCCGACAGGCGGGCGGGGCAAGGAGCGCCATAGGCACCATCTGAGCACTTGCCCGTCAAGCCAAAAAGCCGGGCATGCCCGTTAACACCGCGCAACTGCAGCATTTTCTTCGTTGGGCAAGGTGGGACATCAGGGCGGGGCATTTCGCGAATTGACACCGGTTTTCAAGGGGAATATCTGGAGCCCGTTCTGCGAGCGAACATTCATTCGCTTTTACTGCAGCGCACCTAAGCCTCGCTTTGCTTGCCGTCCGAGGACCCGAAAATGCGACGCGCCAACACGCAGCTTCAGATGGACCGCCGCGAAGAGATTCTCGCGGCCGCCAAAAGTTGTTTCTCCCGCAACGGCTTTCACGGCACGTCCATGCAGGAAATCTGCGCCGAGGCGCGGATGAGCCCGGGCGGGCTGTACCGCTATTTCCCGTCCAAGGAAGCAATCATCGCCGGCATCGCCGAGCAGGACCGCGCCGATGTAGCGGAAAAATTTCAGGCCATCGTTGACGCGCCTGACTTTTTCGCGGCGCTCGCGCTCGCGGCACGCCGCTACATCGTCGAAGAGTCGATGGACGAAGTCTGCCTGCATACCGAGATCAAGGCGGAGAGCCGTCGTAATCCTGAGATCGCAAAAATTTACGCTGGCATCGAGCAGGCCGTGATGACCGGCATGCTCAATGTGCTCCGCGCAGGCGTCGCACGCGGCGACATCCCGCCTCACATCAATCTGGAGATCGCAGCGACGATGCTGATGGCGCTCGTGGACGGGCTCTACTGGCGCCGGGCGGTCGACCCGGCATTCGACGCGGAAACGGCGCTGCCCTCGCTGCTCGAGGTCACGCATTTCCTGCTCACCGGATCGGGCAAACAGAATATCACGAAGGAATTGGCGGGCCGTACGGCCGCCGGGGAGTAAGTCATGCACGGCAATCTCGAACGCACGAAACAGAGCCTGAACTCGGCGCTGAGAGAAACGAAGCTCCGGCTGACGGCGCTTGAGAAAGCGGGGAGGCAGCGGCTGAAGGAACTCGGGGAAACGGCGAAGCCGCTTCGCGCCCGGATCGAAGCGCTCTACGAGAAGAGCCCGGTCAAGGGCAGCAAACTCTTGGCGCTTTCGCTGATCGTGCTCGCCGTACTCTGGATCGGCTCCGGCATCATTTTCCCGCATCACCCGGCGCCGGCATCGAGCGCGTCCGAGCAGGCGGCGGTAAATTTCCGTGTCGCCGTGACTACGGTCAACGCGCAGCAATATCGGCCGAAACTGGTGCTCTCCGGCCGCACCGAGGCCGACAAGAAAGTTGCAATCGTATCGCGTACGCAGGCGATCATTTCCGAGCTTCGCGTGAAGCGCGGCGACCGCGTGAAGTCCGGCGATGTGCTCGCCGTGCTCACGGACGACGGCCGCAACGCGCAGCTTCAGCAGGCGCGCGCGCTGGTGCAGCAGCGCAAGGCCGAATTTGAGGCCCGCACGAAACTGATCGAGCAAGGCAACCTGCCGAAGCTCGATTCCAACGCGATCTCGTCGCAGCTCCGCGCCGCCGAGGCGGCACTCGCACAGGCGGAAGCCGAGGTTCAACGCATCCGCATCGTCGCCCCGTGGGACGGCGTCGTCGATCAGGTCAGCGCCGAAGAAGGCCAGTTCCTGATGCTGATGCCGGGAGGCGGAGGCGGCACCGGCGGCAACGAAATCGCGCGCATGATTTCGCTCGACCCGATCCTCGCGATCGTCGAAGTCTCGGAGAAGCGGCTCGGCGGCGTGCGCGTCGGCGAAGAAGCCGAACTCCGTCTGGTTTCGGGTGAGATCGTGAAGGGCAAGGTGCGCTACATCTCGAAGAGCGCTTCCGCCACCACGCGTACATACCGGGTGGATATCGAGGCTGCTAACCCCGGCAACAAAATACCGGATGGCATCACTGCGGAAGTCGCAATCACGCTGGCCGCCGTCGAGGCAAGCAAAGTGCCGCGCTCCGCCCTCACCTTCTCAGCGCAAGGCAAGCTCGGCATCCGCGCCGTCAACGGCGACAGCAAGGTCGCCTTCGTCCCGGTCGAGATCGTCGATGACGAACAGCAGTTCATGTGGGTGAAAGGCGTACCGGACGGCACACGCGTGATCGTGCAGGGACAGGATTTCGTCCGCGAAGGCCAGGTGGTCGAAGCCGTCGCCGCCGATCAGCAGAACGCGCAGCGCTAAAGGGAATTTAGGGATGAACCCCGTCGATTTCGCCATCACGCGCGCGCGGCTTACGATTGCGACGCTGATCTTTCTGCTGCTCGCGGGTGCGGTCGCTTACGTCCGCATCGCGAAGGAATCCGAGCCAGATGTCCGCATTCCGATCGTTTACGTACAGCTCGCGCAGCGCGGCATCAGCCCCGAAGACGCCGAGCGCCTTCTCCTCCGGCCGGTCGAGACCAAGCTGAAATCGGTCGGCAACGTCAAGGAAATGCGCAGCCAGGCATTCGAAGGCGGCGGCTATGTGCTGCTCGAATTCCAGGCCGGTTTCGAATCGAAGTCCGCGCTCGCAGACGTGCGTGCGAAAGTGGACGAAGCCAAGCGCGATATGCCGACCGACATGGAAGAACCGCTGGTGCAGGAGGTGAACCTCTCGCTCTATCCGGTGATCGTGGTGGCGCTTTCCGGCGACGTGCCGGAGCGCTCGCTGCTGCGGATCGCCCGTACTGCAAAAAACGCGATCGAGCAGGTGCAGGGCGTGCTGTCGGCGGAATTGCGCGGTGCACGCGACGAGGTCGTGGAGATCATCGCAAACCCCGCACTTATGAAGAGCTACAATGTTTCGCTTGACCAGCTCCTTCAGGTGACGCGCGCTTCGAACTCGCTCGTCGCCGCAGGCGCGCTCGAAGGCGAAACAGGCCGTTTCGCGGTCAAGGTGCCGTCGCTGATCGAGAAGCCGGAGGATGTGCTGCGCATTCCGGTCGCGGCGACTTCCGGCGCAAACGTAACACTCGGCGACATCGCTGAAGTGCGGCCGACCTTCAAGGATGCGCTGACGATCACGCGCGTCAATGGCCTGCCGGCCATGACGATCGAAGTGTCGAAGCGCACCGGCGAAAACCTCATTAACACCGTCGATGGCGTGAAGAAGACCATCGAGATGCTGCAGAAGACCTGGCCCGGCGCGGTCAAGGTTTCCTACACGCAGGACAAGTCGAAGACGATCCGCATCATGCTGCACGACCTGCAGAACTCGGTCGCCACCGCGGTTCTGCTTGTGACCGTCATCATCCTGTTCGCGCTCGGCCTACGCGCGTCGTTCTTCATCGGCATCGCAATCCCTGCCTCGTTCCTCACCGGGGTGCTCGGCCTTTACCTCGCGGGACTGACGATCAACATCGTCGTGCTGTTCTCGCTGATCCTCGCGGTCGGCATGCTGGTCGACGACGCAATCATCGTCTCCGAATTCGCCGAACGGCGGATGTCGGAGGGCATGGAGCCGCGCGCAGCCTATTCGCTCGCCGCAAAGCGTATGGCGGCGCCCGTGATCTCCGCGACCTTCACCCGCATCGCAGCCTTCTCACCGCTTCTATTCTGGCCCGGCGTCGTCGGCGAGTTCATGAAGTACCTGCCGATTACGCTGATTGCGACGTTGTTTGCGTCAATGATCGTCGCGCTGATCTTTACGCCGACACTCGGCGCGCTGTTCGGCCGCGCGGCTCCCGTGCCGCATGACGACCGCGTTTCTGACAAGGGCCCATATATGCAGATCGTCAAGCGGGCGATCGCGCGGCCCGGCGCCACGATCATGATTGCGATCGCAACGCTGGTCGTGATCCAGGTCGCTTACGGCCGCTTCGGCAAGGGCGTCGAGTTCTTCCCCGATGTCGAACCGGACTTCGGCCAGGTCGTGATCCACGCGCGCGGCAATCTCTCGATCGACGAGAAAGACCGCCTGATGCGGCAGGTCGAAGCGCGGGTGCTGAAATTCCCCGGCCTTTCGACGGTCTATTCGCGCATCGGCGACCAGCCTCGCGGGCTGGACGAACTCTCGGAGGATACGGTCGGAGTCATGCAGTTCGAGTTCGCGGACTGGAAGACCCGCCCGAAGGCGCGCGAAATCATGAACCAGATGCGCGAGATCACGAAGGACATTCCCGGCGCACTGATCGAAGTCACCGCGCCGCGCGCGGGTCCGCCGACCGGCAAGCCGGTGCAGGTGCAGCTCTCAGCACTGAACCCGGATCTGCTTCCGGCGGCTGCGGCGAAAGTTGCGGCAGTGCTCGCGAAACATCCGCAGGTGCGTGATCTCGACGACGGCCAGCAGCTTCCCGGCATCGACTGGACGATTCAGGTGAACAAGGCGCTTGCCGCGCAATACGGCGCGAGTGCCGCGACCGTCGGCAGCGCCGTGCAGCTCGTCACCAACGGCCTGAAAATCACCGACTATCGTCCGCCGGAAGCCGACAAGCCGGTCGACATCATCATCCGCTTCCCGCACGAGCTTCGTTCGCTCGGCCAGATCGACGAATTGCGGGCGCAGACCTCCGCCGGGCACGTTCCACTCGGCAACTTCGTCGAGCGTCAGCCGGCGAAGAAGGTCGGCAACATCAAGCGCGTGAACGGCAACCGCATCATCACGGTGCAGTCGAACGTGGCCGCCGGCGCGCAGAGCGCCAACGTACAGCAGGAAATCGCGGCGGAAGTTGCCAAGCTCGACCTTGGTCAGGGCGTGCTGTGGAAGATGAAGGGCGAGGACGAGGAGCGTGAAAAAGCGAGCGCTTTTCTCGTCACCGCCTTCGGAACCGCAATGTTCCTGATCTTCACGATCCTGCTCGCGCAGTTCAACAAAATCACCTCGGTGTTCGTGGTGCTGACCGCCGTCGTACTTTCGACCTTCGGCGTGATGCTCGGCTTTATGCTGATGGGCCAGCCCTTCGGCGTCGTCATGGGCGGTATCGGCGTGATCGCAAACGCAGGCGTTATCGTGAACAACAACATCGTGCTGATCGACACCTATGACCGGTTGCGCGAGGAAGGCATGAATACCTACGACGCCATCCTGCTCACCTGCCGCGAACGCGCACGGCCCGTCGTGCTCACGGCGGTCTCCGCGATCCTCGGCGTGCTGCCGATTGCGTTCGGCGTGAACCTCGATTTCGTCATGCGCGAGGTCGCGGTCGGAGCCCCGGCGACGCAGTGGTGGATCAACCTGTCCACCGCGATCGTGTTCGGCCTCGGCTTTGCGACCGTGCTGACGCTGGTGGTGACGCCTGCGATGCTGATGGGCATCGAGCACATGGCCGAATGGCGCCGCCGCACCTTCGGCAGTAAGGCACAGAAACCGAAAAAGGGCGGCACGAAGATCGTTCCGGCCGAATAAGACGAAACGGGCCGCACCGATCGTGCGGCCCGTTTTTCTTTCTATGCTTTGCGACTAACCCGCAGCCGTCTGCGGGTTCACCGACTGCCGCTTCTGCGAGAGCTTGTTCAAGGCATTGATATAGGCCCTGGCCGAAGCGACCAGCGTGTCGGCATCCGCGCCGCGCGCAGACACTTCCTTGCCGCCTTCTTCCAGACGGACCGAAACTTCCGCCTGTGCGTCGGTGCCTTCGGTCACGGCATGCACCTGATAGAGCATCAGCTTCGCCTGGTGCGGCACCAGCGACTTGATTGCATTGAAGATCGCGTCCACCGGACCGTTACCAGTCGCTTCCTCGGTGAAATGCTTGCCGTCGATATCGAGCTTCATGGTCGCGCGCTGCGGCCCCTGCGTACCGGCGACCACCGACAGCGACACGAGCTTGATGCGGTCGTGCGCCTGCGCGATCTCGTCGTCCACGAGCGCCACGATGTCCTCATCATAGACATGCTTTTTCTTGTCCGCGAGCGCCTTGAAGCGGTTGAAGGCATCGTTCAGTGCGTTGTCGCCGAGTTCGTAGCCCAGTTCCTTCAGCTTCTCGCGGAAGGCGTGGCGGCCCGAATGCTTGCCCATAACGAGCGAAGTCTTCGACACGCCGACGTCTTCGGGACGCATGATCTCGTAAGTCTGCGTATGCTTGAGCATGCCGTCCTGGTGAATGCCGCTCTCATGCGCGAATGCATTCCGGCCGACGATGGCCTTGTTGTACTGCACCGGGAACGAGGTCACAGCGGACACGAGCTTCGAAGCCCGCGTCAGCATGGTCGCGTCGATATTATTCCAGTACGGATAGATATCCGCGCGGGTCCGCAGCGCCATCACGACTTCCTCAAGCGAGGCGTTGCCTGCGCGTTCGCCGATGCCGTTGATCGTGCACTCGATCTGCCGCGCACCGCCTTCGACACCTGAAATCGAATTTGCCACCGCCATGCCGAGGTCGTCATGACAGTGCACCGAGAAGCGCGCCTTGTCGGAATTGGGAACGTTCTCGCGTACCCGTTTGAACAACGCCGCATATTCGGCAGGCGTCGTATAGCCGACGGTGTCCGGAATGTTGATCGTCGTAGCACCCGCCTTGATCGCGGCTTCGACGCACTTGCAGAGGAAATCGAATTCCGTGCGCGTGCCGTCTTCCGCAGACCATTCTACGTCTTCGACGTGGTTTCGGGCGCGCGTCACCTGCGCGATCACCATCTCGTAGACCTCGTGCGGCTCCTTCTGGAGCTTGTATTTCATGTGCACAGGCGAAGTAGACAGGAAGGTGTGAATGCGCGGACGGCGCGCGTGCTTCACAGCCTCGGCGCAGCGGTCGATGTCGTTGAACGCCGCGCGCGAAAGCCCGCAGATCACGGAATTCTTCGAACGCCTTGCGATCTCGGAGACGGATTCGAAGTCGCCTTGCGACGCGATCGGAAAGCCGGCCTCGATGATGTCGACGCCCATGTCATCGAGGAGCTCGGCGACTTCGAGCTTCTCTTCGAAGGTCATCGACGCGCCGGGGCACTGTTCGCCGTCCCGCAGCGTGGTGTCGAAGATCAATACGCGGTCTTTTTCGCTGCCTTTCGGCGCGGGTGTATTCGGGGTGTTCATGGTTTCTGTTCCTTCCAGGCTTTGCGCCGCTTCAGGCGCTCCGGGGTTCTGTTTCGGCTCGATCCCCTGAGTGCCAAGGCGCAAGCGCCCAGCCGGCCTCAGGGGCGGCGAAGAAGAAGGAGACCCAGAATGAGAGCGGAGCCCGGGATCGTGGCGATCCGGGCGGCGAGACGCATATCGTTGAACGTCGTCATGGCGTCAGGCTTGGCTCTCGATTCGAACGTCAGCTTGGCGGTCGCGGGTTAGCAATCCGTAAGCGGACGGGCGGGTTCTACCCACCCTCGCCACGCATCGCAAGCCGCAACTTCGCGCACTCGAAAATAGGTCAGGCTTCTTGCCTTTTGGCCGCTCACAAGCCGTCACCGCCCGCACCCGCATTGATGCCGCCATGCGCTGGAGTAGATTGAGAACGTTGATTCCTCCGGAGGCAGCCATGCGCATCGTACTCGCCGCAATCATCGCCCTCAGTTTCGCTCCCGTGCTGACGGCGACCGACGCCTTTGCGCAGGCCACCTGCCGCAACAAGTGCAACAGCGAAGAGCAGTCTTGCCTGTCACGCACGAATAACAAGAGCCAGTGCGGCAGCAAGGCCCAGCAATGCATGGCGAAATGCAAATAGAGACTTCGCGATAGGTGCGCCTTCGCCAGCGAGAACTTCGCTTTACTTTCGCGACTTGATCCACGCGGAAACGGTTTCCACGACCTGATCGTCAATGCCGGCGAAGCCATGCGCCGCCTCCGACTCGCAAGGGTGCCCCGTGCCTTGCGGCCCCTCCAGCATGACGACATCGAGCTTGTCAGTCCCCCGCCATGCCTGAAAGTCGGCGATAAGCTCGGGCAGCGTGAAAGAGCAGACGTCGTTCTTGTTGCTGACGATAAGCATCTGAATCTGCGCCCGCTCGGGCTTGTCCTGAATGCCCTTTATAAAACTGGGCTGCTCCTCAACAGGCATCAGCATCGGAACCGTCATGACGGCGAGATCGGGACGGTTCTTTTCCTTGGTGACGAGAAGCGTCACGCCCAGGGAAACCGCTGCGCGGCTGTTCGCCACGATCACGACGGGTTCCGCAATTCTCCGCATGTAGGCAACGAGCGCGCCGATATCGGCGCCGTGGCGTACATTCCAGCGATACCCCCATTTGGGATTCTTCTCGGCCTTCCAGTCCGGCGCGATGTCGGGAATAAGTACGGCAAACCCCTGCTTCACGTAGTTCGCGCGCGTGCGGACGAGCTGGTTGCCGCGGCCCCATTTCATCGAACCGCCGGGCGCAATGTCCATCTGGCCGTGCCCGCCTACGAGCAGGATCACGCTCGCAACCGGCTTCTCGGGCTTCAGCAGGATCGCGCGAATTTTCTGGTTGCGCGATGCGATCTGGATCGTCGGCTCCTGCGCATGTGCAGCGCCGAAAAAATTACCCGCAAGAACTACTGATAAGAGAGCGATGGCACGCATGTGCGACCCTTTGCTTAATGTTGCATCAAGGAAATTTCAGGTACAAACTTCTCATCAAAACAACGGCATCCGGGATGAAACGCTTTTTCTTCAGCTTGCCTCTGCTTGTGCTTTGCGCGGCGTGCGCGAGCACGTCTACCCCCGCCCCGCAGCCGCAACAACAGACGGCGTCGGGGGAGCCCCAGGTCGCCACGCTCGAGCCCACACAGGGCCCGGCCGAGTGCACGCGGACGATCAACCAGTTTCAGAACATCATCTCCGCGGACGTCGGGACGGGTTCGCTCGACCGTAATGTCTTCCCGCGCATCGCGAGCGATCTCGGCCCGGTACGCGCGGTATGCGCTTCCGGCGACGCGGCGAGGGCGAACCGCGAGCTTACGGCGGTCAAGAAGAAATACGGCTACCGCTGAAGCGCGGCTCGAAAGCCGCTACTTTTCGTTCATCAGGGCTTCGCGCGATTTCCTGATTTCCTCGAGTCCGACACTATCGACCTTCGGAAACTGAAGATTTAGCCCCTGCATCGCTTCGTCGATGGCCGCCGCAACCACGAGCCGCGTGTACCACTTCTTGTCGGCCGGAACGACATACCAGGGCGCATGTTCGCTCGCGGTATTGCGGATCGCATCTTCGTAAGCGCTCATGTACTGATTCCAGAGCGCACGCTCCGCGACATCGCCGGGATTGAACTTCCAGTTCTTATCCGGCTCGTCGATGCGATCGAGAAACCGCTTTTTTTGCTCTTCCTTCGAGACGTTGAGAAAGAATTTCAGGATCAGCGTGCCGTTGCGCGCGAGATAGCGCTCGAAACCGCGGATATCCTCGTATCGCTCTTGCCAGATATTCTTAGTCACGAGATCTTGCGGCAGGCGTTGCTTGCCGAGAATTTCCGGCCTGACCCGCACGACGAGAACTTCTTCGTAATAGGAGCGGTTGAATACGCCGATACGTCCGCGTTCGGGAAGCGCACAGCTTGTCCGCCACATATAATCGTGATCGAGTTCGATCGCGCTCGGCGCCTTGAACGAATGAACCTGACAGCCCTGCGGATTGATCCCCTTCATTACATGCTCGATCGCGCTGTCCTTGCCCGCGGCGTCCATGGCCTGAAAGATGAGCAGCACGGACCAGCGGTCCTGCGCATAGAGTTTTTCCTGCAATTCGGAGAGCGACTTGATGTCCTGCTCCAGCCGCTCCTTGGCCTCCGCCTTATTGATATCGAGATCGCCGCAGTCCGCAGGATCGTAGTCCGACAGCTTGAACTTTCGCCCGTCGGTCACCTTGTAGAGACTTGCGAGATCTGCACGCGACATGGAGCTTCTCCCTATATCTTCTCGGCCCGGAAGAGGTTCGAAGGATCGGCGAACTCCTCCTGCGCGGCAACCAGCAGGATTTCGCGCGAGTTGGCGTCCTTGGTACGCTTCATCAGCCCGAATATCGAGGACGCCGCATTCGAAAGCGCCACCGCGGATGAGTTTGTCTTGAGCAGGTGGAAGAAGAACAGTGCCGCGATCGCATCGCCCGCTCCGTTCACCGAAATTTCCAGGAGCGGCGTCCGCAGCCGGAATTTGCCCTCGGCGCCCGAAGCGATGAGATCGATCGACGCTTTCGGCGTATCTTCGATATGCACGCTGGTAACGAGAATGGTTTTCGGACCCGTTGCGTGCACCTTGTCGATGGCCTGCAGTGTATTCGCGAGCGACGTTGTTTCGCTGCCCGAAAGGTAATTCAGTTCGAACTGATTGGGCGTGATGACATCCGCCGCCTTGACCGCGCGGTCGCGCATGAATTCGGGAATACCCGGCCTCACGAAGACGCCGCGGCCGACATCGCCGATGACCGGATCGCAGCAATACTGCGCCCGCCCATTTGCAGCCCGTACTTTAGCCGCCGCCTCGAGAACGGCTTCGCCGATTGCGGCATCCCCCATATAGCCGGAAAGCACGCCGTCGCATTTCGGCAGCACACCGCGCTCCTCGATGCCCGCCACCACATCGCGGACGAGACCCGCCTCGAACACCTGCCCGCGCCATGCGCCGTAGCCGGTGTGGTTTGAGAACTGCACCGTGTGTACCGGCCAGACTTCGGCTCCGAGCCGCTGCAAGGGAAAAACAGCGGAAGCGTTGCCGACATGGCCATAAGCGACATGGGACTGGATCGAGAGAAGGTTCATTACAGACCGACCTTAGCGCCGGAAGCAGACCGGCGCGCGTAGCATTTTCCTTGCCCAGCTATTATGTGAAAGACGTCCGGAAAGGAAAGCAGACAGCCAATGAATGCGCTTGAATCGCTTGCCGCCGATGTCGTCGCCTTTACCCGAGCCAATCAGGGCTGGGCGCCGGTCATCGTCGCCCTGCTCTGCTTCGCGGAATCGCTGGCCGTTGTCTCTTTCTTCGCACCCGCCACCGTCATCCTTGTCGGCATCGGAGGCCTGATCGGCGCGAGCGGGCTGCCGTTCTGGCCGATCTGGTTCGGTGCGGTTGCCGGCGGGATTCTCGGCGACTGGGTCTCCTATGCCGTCGGGTTCTATTTCAAGGACAGCGCACATCACCACTGGCCGCTCTCGAAGTATCCGGAATTCACCAGACGAGCCGACGAGTTCACGAGAAAATGGGGGGCGCTCGGCGTGTTCGTCGGCCGCTTCTCGGGCCCGCTACGCGCTTTCGTTCCGCTTGCCGCTGGAATCTTCGCCGTGCCGCAATGGAAATTTCAGCTTGCGAACGTGAGCTCCGCGATCCTCTGGGCTTTCGTGCTGCTCGCGCCGGGCTGGGGCCTGTTCAAATACATTTCGCAGTATCTGCCGCACTGAACGAAAGCGGGCGGGGACAATCCCCGCCCGCTTCAATCCGTTTTAGGTGCAGTATCAGATCGGGTAATGCGCATGACCGGTTTGAATGGTCATCCAGCGCAGCTCGGTGAACTCGTTGATGCCGGCACGTCCGCCGAAGCGGCCGTAACCCGATTCCTTTACGCCGCCGAAGGGCATCTGCGGCTCGTCCGAAACCGTGGCCGAGTTGATGTGGCAGATGCCGCTTTCGATCCGTGACGCGACTGCATAGGCGCGATCGACGCTGCCCGAGAACACGGAAGCTGAAAGCCCGAACTCGGTATCGTTCGCGAGCCGGATCGCTTCCTCGTCGTCGCTCGCCGGAACCACGATCACCACCGGGCCAAAGGACTCTTCCCGATAGATGCGCATTTCCGGCGTGACGCGGTCAATCACCGTCGGCGGGAACAGCATGCCGTTCGGCTCGCCGCCCGTGAGCACACGCGCACCGCGGGCAACGGCATCCTTCACGAGATCGTGCACGCGCTTCACCGAGCGGTCGGAGACGAGGCAGCCGATCTGGGTTTCCGGAACTGCCGGATCGCCGACCCGCAGGCCTTCGGCCTTCGCAACAAGCTTGCGGCTGAATTCGTCCATCACCGGCTTCTGCACGATCAGACGCTCGGTCGACATGCAGATCTGGCCCTGATGCATAAAGGCGCCGAAATTCGCGGCAGCAGCAGCATCGTCGAGATTGGCATCGTCGAGCACCACCTGCGGCGCCTTGCCGCCAAGCTCGAGCAGCACCGGCTTCAGGAACCGCGCAGCACTCTGCGCGATGATCTTGCCGACATGGGTCGAACCCGTGAAGTTGATGCGCTTGACGCGCGGATCGGCGATCATCGCTTCGACCGCGGCACCCGCGCCTTCGCGCGAAGTAGTCAGAATGTTGATCGCGCCCGCGGGCAGGCCTGCTTCCTCAAGCACCTCGCCGATGATGCGGTGTGTGCTGGGAGTTTCTTCCGACGCCTTCATCACGACGGTGTTGCCGCAGGCGAGCGGCATCGCGACCGAACGCACGCCGAGGATCATCGGTGCGTTCCACGGTGCAATGCCGAGCACGACGCCGACCGGCTGACGCACCGCCATCGCGATCTTGCCCGGATGATCGGACGGGATCACTTCGCCGGTGATCTGCGACACCGAAGCCGCCGCCTCGCGCAAGATCGACGCAGCGAAGAAAGTATTGAACATGCCCCAGCCGAAGGTGCCGCCGGTTTCGGCGGTCATGGTCTTCGCGACTTCCGGCGCACGGGCCGCCAAGAGATCGGCAGCCTTCCAGAGAATTTCGCGCCGCTTCGACATCGGCGTCTTCGACCACTCCTTGAAAGCGGCCGCGGCAGCACCGACCGCGGCAACCGCATCGAGCGGACCTGCATCCGGCACGCGCGCAATCACTTCGCCGGTGAAAGGATTTTTCTTGTCGTAGGTGCGGCCGTCGGCAGATCCGGCATCGCGGCCGCCGATCTTCATCGCAACATTGAGCATTCGACACTCCCCTTCGCGTATTGCGTTGTTCTGTTCGCCTATTAGTAGGCTTCCCAACTAATTTGGCATTCCCGGCCCGCATTGTCGAGAACGGAAGCCGGTTTCGCCAGTACGCTCGGGGGCCTATGGTTAAGCCGATGACCGCCAGTGCAATCGCGTTCGAGAATGTGATCCAGCGATTTCCGGGTGCCTCGCGGCCGGCGCTCGACGGTATCTCGCTTGAAATTAAGCAAGGCGAGTTTGTATCGATCGTGGGTCCTTCGGGCTCGGGCAAGACCACGCTCCTGCGGCTCGTAAACCGTCTCGCCGACCCCGCCGAAGGCGCGGTGCATGTCGATGGGCGTCCGGTGCGCGACGCCGATCCGGTGCAGCTTCGCCGTAGCATCGGCTACGTGTTTCAGGGCGTCGGCCTGTTTCCGCACATGACGGTCGCGGAAAACATTTGCATCACCCCGCGCCTGCTCGGCTGGCCGCGCGAGAAAATGCTCGCGCGGGCGCGCGATCTTCTCGAACTCGTGAGACTTCCGCGCGCCTACGAATCCCGCATGCCGGCGGAACTTTCCGGCGGCGAGCGCCAGCGCGTCGGCGTCGCGCGCGCGCTCGCGGCCGCCCCGAAGATCGTGCTGATGGACGAGCCTTTCGGCGCGCTTGACCCGGTGACGCGCGACGCGCTCACGCAGGACTATCGCGAGTTGCACGAGAAACTCGGATTGACCTCCGTGATGATCACGCACGACATGCTGGAAGCGCTGATCCTCGCGGACCGCATCGTCGTGCTCAGGGAAGGCAGGATCGTCGAACAAGGCACGCCGCGCGATCTCGCGCAACACGCGAAGCACGAGTTCGTGCGCGAACTCATGCAGATGCCGGAGCGACAGGCCAAGCGGCTCGCGGCACTCATGGCAGGCCGCGCATGACGGCCGCCGATCCGCGTATCGCGGAAGCCTTCGCGCGCCTGCCCGAATATCTCGGCAATCACGTTCTTCTCAGCGTCTCTGCGCTCGCGCTCGGCATCACCATCAGTCTTCCGCTCGGAATCATTGCCGCACGAAACGCAAGGCTGCGCTGGCCGCTGCTCGCCGCGGCATCGCTCGTGCAGACGATCCCGGGGCTCGCGCTGCTCGCGCTGTTCTATCCGCTGCTGCTCGGAATCTCGAGCTTGACGGCGGAGTATTTCAACGCGCCGTTCTCGGCGTTCGGATTCCTGCCGTCGCTCCTGGCGCTCACACTCTATTCGATGCTCCCGGTGCTGCGAAACACAATCACCGGACTGAACGGCATCGATCCCGCGGTGCTGGAGGCAGCACAAGGCGCGGGCATGACGCCCGCGCAGTCGCGCAACATGGTCGAACTGCCGCTCGCAATGCCCGTCATCATGGCAGGCATCCGCACCGCCGCGGTCTGGGTGATCGGTACGGCGACATTGTCGACGCCGGTCGGGCAGACCAGCCTCGGCAACTATATCTTCACGGGCCTGCAGACGCAGAATTGGGTTTTTGTGTTGTTCGGATGTCTCGCTGCGGCGGCACTCGCGCTCGTGATCGACCAACTGCTCGCGTTGATCGAAAGCGGTGTACGAGTACGAAATAGGCTTCGCGCGGTTGCCGGAGCCGCAGGCATCCTTGCCGTCGCTGTTGCCGCCATCGTTCCGAACCAGACGCGCGGCGCGCACACGGGATACGTCGTCGGCGCGAAGACCTTCACCGAGCAGTTCATCCTCGCGGCACTGATTCGCCAGCGTCTCGAGGCCGCTGGCGAAACCGCCATCCGCCGCGACGGTCTCGGCTCGACCATCGCGTTCGACGCGCTCGCAAACGACGAGATCGACGTCTATGTCGACTATTCAGGCACCATCTGGTCCAACCAGATGCTGCGCAAAGATGTGAAGCCGCGCGGCGAAATCCTCGAGGAAATGCGCCGCTGGCTCGCGGGAAAGCACGGCATCACGCTCCTTGGAAGCCTCGGCTTCGAGAATGCCTATGCCTTCGCCATGCGCCGCGACCGGGCGGCTGCGCTGAACATCAGGACCGTCGAAGATCTGGCGCTGCATGCGCGCAGCCTCTCTGTCGCCGGCGACTTCGAGTTTTTCGCGCGGCCCGAATGGCCCGCTGTGCGCGACGCCTATGGCCTGCAATTCCGCGAGCAAAGGCAGATGCAGTCCACCTTCATGTATGAAGCTGCAGCGGCCGGCGAAGCGGACGTTATCACGGCGTTCTCGAGCGACGGTCGCATCGCACAGTATGACCTGATTGTGCTCAAAGACCCGAAGAACGCACTGCCGCCCTATGACGCGATCCTGCTGCTCGCGCCGAAACGGGCGAAGGACACGAAGCTGATTGGCGCGCTGAGCCCACTGATCGGCGCGATCGATGCCGAGACCATGCGTGCCGCCAATCTTCGTTCGGACCGCACGATAGATCAGGAAACGCCCGCGACCGCCGCGCGCTGGCTCGGGAGACAGATCGGAAAGCGCTAAGGCCGCAGCCGCTCGATCTTGAGGCGTCGGGCTACGATGCGGTCGGACATGCGAACCGGCAAGAGATTGAAGATCGCACGCGTGAACCAGCCCGGCGTGATTGTATAGCGCGTCTTCACATTGGCGCCCGTCAGCGCGTGGTGAATGAGTCTCGCCACATCCTCCGGCGGCAGCCCGTTCTTCCCAAGATTCTGCATGAAGTGATACGCGGCTTCTAGCGGCTTGGCGTAAGGCGAATTGCCGAGTTTCGAGAAATCTGGCGCCGCACCCTTGCCCCAGATCGGCGTCCTGATTGGGCCGGGTCCGATGACGATGACGTCGATCCCGAACAGCATCATCTCGCGGCGGAGCGCCTCCGACAGACCTTCGACCGCATGCTTCGACGCAGAATATGGCCCGGCGAAAGGATTGCCGCGCTTGCCTGCGACCGACGAAATCATCACGATCCGGCCGGGCTCGCCCTTCAGCGAAAGATCGGCACCGAGTAACGGCGCGAACGCCTGGGTCGCCGCTACTAAGCCCACCACGTTCGTTTCGAACTGCTTGCGCCATTTGTCGAGCGAGGTTTCGAGAAACGGCCCCGGCACGGCGATGCCGGCGTTGTTCACGAGGCCGTCGAGCGTCCGGCCATTCAGGTCGGCGCGTACTTTCTCTGCCGCCAGCTTGATTGCCGCCTCGTCGGTCACGTCGAAAATGAGCGGCTCGAAATTGCCGCCGATTTCCTGCTTCAAGCGAGCGCCGTCTTCCGGCTTGCGGACGCTGCCGTAGACCTTGAAGCCCTGCGCAACGAGATATTTCGCGGCGGTTTCGCCGATGCCGGTCGAGGCGCCGGTGATGACAACGCTTTTCATGCAACGCTCCCGTAAACGAAACCGCCGGGCGCTAGCCCGGCGGTTGATTTTAGTTCTTGCTCTTGTCGACCAAGGCCTTGGCCTTGATCCAGGGCATCATATCCCGAAGCTTCGCACCGACCTCCTCGATCGGATGCTGCGCGAGCTTTGCGCGGGTCGCCTTGAAGGAAGCCTGATTGACCTTGTTCTCAAGCATCCAGTCGCGCGTGAATTTTCCGGTCTGGATGTCGTTCAGCACGCGCTTCATCTCGGCCTTGGTTTCGGCGGTGATGATGCGCGGTCCGGTGACATATTCGCCGTATTCCGCGGTGTTCGAGATCGAGTAGTTCATGTTGGCGATACCGCCTTCGAAGATCAGGTCGACGATCAGCTTCACTTCGTGCAGGCACTCGAAATAGGCCATCTCGGGCGCATAGCCGGCTTCCACCAGCGTTTCATAACCGGCCTTGATGAGTTCGACGAGGCCGCCGCAGAGCACGACCTGCTCGCCGAAGAGATCGGTTTCGCATTCTTCCTTGAACGTCGTCTCGATGATGCCGGCGCGGCCGCCGCCGATCGCCGACGCATAAGAGAGGCCGAGATCGTGCGCGTTGCCGGACGAATCTTTATGAATTGCGATCAGGCACGGCACGCCGCCGCCGCGCAGATATTCGGAACGCACGGTGTGGCCGGGACCTTTCGGTGCGATCATCAGCACGTCGATGTCGGGACGCGGCTCGATCAGGTTGAAGTGAACGTTGAGGCCGTGTGCGAAAAGAAGTGCGGAGCCTTCCTTCATGTTCGCGTGCAGATGATCGCGGTAAATGTCGCCCTGGAGTTCGTCCGGCGTCAGCATCATCATCACGTCGGCCCACTTCGCGGCCTCGGCGACTTCCATGACTTTCAGCTTTTCGCCTTCGGCTTTCTTGACGCCCTGCGAGCCCTTGCGGAGCGCGACCGCTACATCCTTCACGCCAGAGTCGCGCAGGTTCAGCACATGCGCGTGCCCCTGGCTGCCATAGCCGATGACTGCAACCTTCTTCCCCTTGATCAGGTTCAGGTCGGCGTCGCGATCGTAATAAACACGCATGGTCTTTAACCCCCGTAAGGCGCGCGGTTTTCCGCTGGTGACGATTTTCGCCGGGTGTTCTAGGGGGCCCGGCGATACCCCGCAACCCCCGCTACAGCATGCCGAAATAGCGCAGCAATGAACGCACGGCGAGGCCGACGACCAGCAATCCGACCACGACCATAAGAATCCGCGTCGGCGCGACCCGCGCGATCAGCCCCGCGAAAGGTGCCGCGACCAGACCTCCCAGGATCAGCGGCACCACCGGCGACAGGTCGGCGATGCCGATGCTGACGATGAAGGTCGCGGACGTCGCAACGGTGACGAAGAATTCGGTCAGGCTCACGGAACCGATCACATAGCGCGGCACATGCCCGGTGCCGATCAGCGTCGAAGTGACGACCGGGCCCCATCCGCCGCCGCCCATCGCGTCCAGCGTGCCGCCGGCAAAGCCGATCGCAGGCATGCCGCGGCGGCTCGCTTCGACCTCGCCGAACTTCCGGAATCCCCGCACCAGAATGAGAACGCCGATCAACAGCAGGTATCCGTTGACGAAAGGCGCGATCGCCTTGCCGTCCACATTCGAAAGCACGGTCGCGCCCACGATGCCGCCGACCACGCCGGGAACGGCGATACGCTTCACGATCGTCCACGACACGTTCTTTGCCGCGACATGCGAAACGCCCGACGCGGCCGTCGTGAAGATTTCGGCGATGTGAATCATCGCACTCGCCTGCGCTGGCGCAACGCCGGTCGCCATCAATACGGAAGAACCGATGACGCCGAAGGCCATGCCCAATGCACCATCGACCAGCTGGGCGAAAACGCCGATCGCAACGAACGTCCAGAAGTCGGCGCCGAATTCCATGCCTTGCCTCGACAAACGGGACTGCCGGAGTCCCCGCTAGTAATTCCCGCCGCGGATGAAGCGGATAATCCCGGCAGTGACTTCTTTCTCCTGACCGAGGAAACCGTGCGGGGCACTGCCTCCGCAGGCATCGACGCCGGGCGCACTGCCGCCTTTTGCGCCGCCTGTCACGGTTACGGCCTGCTCGCGCACGCCGTTCGTGCGCGCAAGGATCGACGCGCCGAGCGAGGGCGGCGTGCGGATGCAGGCGTCCGCCGCGTGTACCACGACGAGAACCGGAACCTTGATCGCTTCAAGAGGCACCGAGAACACGGTCTGCGCAACCCACGCCTTGCGGCCGCGGGGATTTCCGGACGTGAGGGGTGAAGTGATGACAAGCCCGTCGGGTGCCTGCTCGCCCGCAAGCCGAGACGCGGCGTTGACGGCTGAAATCGAGCCGCGGCTCGTGCCGA